>OIYG01002669.1_pt1 | contig 11013 bp, 13 predicted proteins | sample 1587861 | NCBI WGS metagenome assembly OIYG01 (sample SAMN03283272) | human gut metagenome | biome: human-associated habitat; material: feces | host: Homo sapiens | place: Peru | collected 2012 | reverse complement strand
CTGCCGTAATGGGACCGTCTGAGAGCATCAACCGGGCGCTGAACGCCTTTTTTAACGGCTTTGGCATCCCCGGCTACCTGGAAGATAACATCCCCCCCGGCGCAGAACTGCCGTATCTGACCTATCAGCCGACAATTCCCGGCGGCTGGAATGAGTACGGCACCTTTCACGCCCGGCTTTGGTACCCGAGCGCCAAAGGCCGGACGCCTATTTTACAGACCGAAGACAAGATGAGCGCAGCCCTTGCAGATGGGTTAACCATCGAATGCGAGGGCGGCGCTATTCTTTTGCGCACAGGCAGCCCGTGGGCGCAGCCGCTCGACAACCCGCCCGAGGGCTATCTGTGCGAATACCTCAATTTTGAGCTTACACGGCTTATCCCGTGAGAAAGGATCCTTTATGCCTGAAACTCTGGCAAAAAAGTTCGAGGTCAATGTGCTGACCCCGGACGCGTTCAAAAGCATCCCGAAAGGCTCCGGCAATCTGCTTTCCACATTCGACCTTTCTGCCCCCAAAATCGACAGCACCAATGTCGTATGCGCCACGCAGGGCGGCGTGACCATCTCCTACAGCAACAGCATGGAGGATACGCTTGCAGACATCGACAACGCGCCCACCAACACCAAGCAGGGCAATGAGGTCACCGGAACCACCGCCACCATCGCCTTTACCACTCCCAACGCAAGCCCTGACGTGCTCAAGCTGGCCATCGGCACGGCTGACATCGACGCGGACGACCCCACCCATGTGGTCCCCCGCATCGAGGCTGCCCTGAAGGACTACAGGGAGCTGTACTGGGTGGGACCCATGATCGGCGGCGGCTTTCTGGTCTGCAAGATCTTCAACGCTCTTTCTTCCGGCGGCCTGAGTCTCAAGACGGCTCACCGAGGCGGCGGCTCCATGCAGATCACCCTCACCGGCTACGCTGACCTGGAAAACCCCACTCAGGCCCCCATGGAATTTTACTCGATCGTCAAGGCCCCGGCCGGGGACTAAGGAGGACATATGCGCAACATCATCGATCTCGACGGCACCGAATACCTCAAGCGCACCTATGAGTGTGCGCAGGCTTATAAAAAGTACGTGGCAGACTCTGGCGTGATGGACATTCTGGGCCGCGAGCCGGAGCTGACCGGCACGGAGACGGACGCAGAGCGGCTGGAAAAGCGCCGGGCGCAGGCTAACAAAAACGCCGTGGACATGACCAAGCTGCTCTACACGGACAAGGCAGACCTCACCCTCGGCATCCTGCCCCTGTTCGTGGTGCTGGACAAGGACGAGGAGCAGCCGCCTACCCGGGTGCTGGCCTCTGCCATGAGCCGGGCGCTCCGGGACGTGGACTTCATGGATTTTTTTCAGTCCTTGATGTGATCGGCGCGAACGGCTACCGGTGGCTGGTATCCACCATCCGGCTGGATATGCTCCGGCTGCTGGGCAAGCCGTACATCATGGAGCATATCCGCGCCGAGGTGCGCAGGCATCAGGAGGCACAGCTTTTCCGGGACTATGTGGCCGACGCCATTGGGCAGCATTTCGGCATCCAGCCCCTTTACTCCGGGCTTGCATCCAGGCATTTCCCCCTGTTGCGCACCAAAGAAGACACCCGCACGGCGGAGCAGATCACCGCCGAAAATGCAAAAGCTCTGGCAGAACTGTGCGGAGGAGGTGAAACGCCCTGAATATCTTTAATCTGGAGGCGACTTTGTCGTTGGATGATTCTGCTTACCGGCAGAGCATCCAAAACGTGCAGAACAGCACCAAAAAAGTTGTCACGGAGCTGGGCTCTGAGTACAGCAAAGCGGCGCAAAAAGTCGCCGAACTGACAAAACGATACAACAAATCGGCCGAAAAGACCGGGCGCACCTCTGCGCAGACCAAGGAGCTAAAAGCTGCTCTGGCCTCTGCCCGAGCCGAACTGAAAGAGACCACCTCGGCCCTGAAATCAGCGAACATCGGCATGACGGAGTTTGGCGGGGCATCTGAGACCGCCAGCGGCTCACTCACCGGAGCCATCACCAAAGCCAACCTGCTTACCGGGATCATCTCCAAAGTAAGCTCCATGGCTCTGTCTGCGGGCAAAGATTTTATCCAGACCGGTATCCAGTATAACGCCCAGCTGGAAAGCTACACCACCGGCTTTACCAACATGCTGGGCAGCGCTGAGGCGGCCAAAGCGGCCATGGACGCCATTCAGGAGGACGCCGCCCGCACCCCCTTTGACGTGGCGAGCCTGACACAGGCCAACCAGCTGCTCATCAGCGCCGGCGAAAACGCGGGTTACTCCCGCAAGGTCATCATGGCGCTGGGCGACGCCGTTTCGGCTACAGGCGGCGACAACGACGAGTTGAACCGCATGGCGCAGAACCTGCAGCAGATCGCCAACGTGGGCAAGGCGTCCGCCATCGACATCAAGCAGTTCGCCTATGCAGGCATCAATATCTATCAGGTTCTGGCCGACTACACCGGCAAATCGGTGCAGGATGTCCAGAACATGACCATCAGCTATGATCTGCTGTCGCAGGCCCTCATCGCTGCCAGCGAGGAAGGCGGGCGCTACTACAACAGCATGGACACCCAGAGCCAGACCATGAATGGCCGGGTATCCACGTTGAAAGATAACGCGAGCCAGCTGGCGGGTCTTATGACAAGAGGTTTGTCTGACGCAGTAGGAAGCGTCATATCAAAGCTCAACGAGATGACCGTGGCCGCTATTGAAGCCTATAAGCAAGATGGCTGGTGGGGAATGGCCGGAGCTGCTCTTTCCACGATTGAACCGCTCAATGAAGTTGGTCAAGCGCTTGACCGCATAAAAGAAAAAGCAAACTCGGCGCTTACTCGCATTTCTTACATCATCAATTCTCGTACCGTCCCCAACTTTGCGTATAGCAGCGAAGAAGAGTATGCCGCAGCGTTGGACCAGCAGAAATCCCGCGACCGCCGCAGGCAGGCAGCGCTAAAAGGCGTTGGCATCAGCAACAAGAGCTGGTCTGAGCGGCAGGCTGAACTTGCTGCTGCCGCTGGCGCTGGTGGCAGCTCCATTTCCACTGGCGGCAGCGGTGGGAGCTCTTCCGGCGGCAAAAAGTCCAAGTCCACCACCGAAACGGTCATTTCGTCCATTTCCCGCACGGCTACGACCACCGCTCAGAATGCTCTCGGTACTGTGACCACCAGCATCCAGACCCTGAGCGAAAAGGTCAAGGACAGCGCGGGTAGCATCAAAGACCGCATCACCGAGACCACCACCACGACCGGCAAGGAGATGGTCAACGGCATCGAGACCACCTATAAACAGGTAGAGACCAAGGTCAACGGCGTGGTGACCAAAACCACAAAGACGTACGACGATATGTCGAAAACGCTGGCGGCCACCCTGACCCGCACCACCAGCAAGGTAGAGGGCGGCGTGACCACCGCGATTCAGGAGGTCACGGAGAAGTACGCCGATGGCACCGAGCACATCAAGACCACCGAGACCAAGACTGAGGAGAGCATCGTCGATGGCGTGGCCCAGACCACCAAGACCATCAACACCTATATCGACGGTGTGCTCCAGAACACCAAGGTTGACACCGAAGAGGCTGAAAAAAGCATCCAGGCCGCGCTTTCCCGCACCGAAAAGTATATCTCTGAGATCCAGGGGCAGTCTGACAAAGGCATTTTCGGGCTGGTGAAGTCTCTCTTTACCGACATCAAGAACAAAGACGGCAAGGCCATCGCCGGGGACGTAGTAAAGGTCATTTTCGGGCAGGTGACGCAGGAGCAGCGCAACACCGTCCTGAAATGGGCAGACGACGCAATGACCGCCATCAACGAGCACTACGCGCAGGGCGGCATTCAGGGGGCGCTGCAGAGCATTGCAGACCTCTTCAGCAACGGCATTACCCCGGCGGTCAACGGCTCCACCAAAGAAGTGCAGAGCTTTGCCGCCGCCATGAAGGGCCTTTCCGGAACCGGAGGCTCCGGCGGCATCGTCGGCAGCATCCTCAAGCTGTTCGGCGGCGGCACAAAGGCTGCTGCGGCTGCCGGTGAAGCCGGGGCCGGGCAGGCCATTGCGTCCGCAGCGGGCGGAGCGGCCTCATTCTTCCCGGAGTGCCTTGCTGTGCTGGCTGTCATTGCAGAGGGCGTTGTAGGCTTCAAAATGGGACAAAATGCCCGCGCCCGCGAGGATTCTGGCGAAGAGCGCTCTCTGGGAAGCAAGCTTCTCTCCGGCGCGCTTCTGGCGGCAACCGGCCCTGTCGGCTGGCTCAGCTACTTCTTCGGCAAAAAGTTTGGCAAAAAGTCCTCGTCTTCGTCTGCTGCGGCAGAAAGCGCCTCGTCTGGTGCCATGAGCTATCTGGACATTCAGGACGCCTACTGGTACGGCAACGAGCGGGCTTTTGCGGGCTACGACTACCGTAGCGACCCCTTTACCTACAACCCCAACAACAATTCCGTCCCAAAGTATCAGGCAGAGATACAGGCTCAGCTTGCAAAGCTGAGCACCGTAGTGGAGCAGTATCTGCCCGACGTGGCAAATCAGCAGATCGTGCTGGATGACGGCACCATTGTGGGCGCTCTCGCTCCCGGCATGAACGACCAGCTGGGCCATATCCAGATGCTTGCAGAAAGGGGCAACTGAGATGTACGAGATTTTTGCGTATCCCTACGGTGACCCCGAAAACAGGCTGACCGTCTATCAGCCGGGAAACCGGCAGGCTGTAGTGCTGTCGCCCAAGCTTACCCGCGAGGTGAGCAAGGGCGGCAGCCTTACTTTTACCATGCTGCGCACCCATCCCTGCTACGAATCCATGCAGAAGATGTCAACCGCTGTGGCGGTGCATCAGGACGGCAAGGAGATATGGCGTGGCAGGGTGCTCAGCCATGAGGCCGACTGGCTCAACCGCCGGGTCATCTACTGCGAGGGGGCTCTCAGCTACTTCAACGACAGCTGCATCACTCCCTTCAACTACGAGGGCAAGCTGAGGGATTTCTTGGAGTACCTCATCAAGGCCCACAACTCCCAGATCTCCGGCGGCGACGGCTACGAGGAACAGACCAGCTACGACAAGATGAAAAAGTTTGAGCTGGGCAGGGTGACTGCCGCCCTCGGCGACCTTGTGGTGAGCTACGGCGACCGCAACCAGTACGGCGTGGGCGAGGACTACGGCAGCACGTGGGACATCATCAGCAAAATGGTGCTCAAGACCTACGGCGGCTATGCCTACTGCACCTACAACTCCGCCACCGGCATGAACGTGCTCAACTACTGCGACCAGGCATACGAGGCTGACCGGCAGACCGCCCAGAACATCGAATATGGCGTGAATCTGCTGGATTTTACCGAGAAGACCGACACTAACGACCTTTTCACCCGCATCTGGCCGATGGGCAACAAGCACACTGTCGAAGAGACCAAGACCCAATGGAAGTACAAATTTCTTTGGTTTAAGTGGGGCTCGACTACCGTGACGACCGGCACCCACGAAGAGCGCTACGGCATCAACGGCACGAGCCAGAGCGCCGTGGACAAGTACCTCCCGAAAAAAGGTTACAGCTGGAATCGGGAGTACGGGTGGATTCAGAACGACGAGGCCGTGAAAAAGTTCGGCGTGGTCTCCAAAATCAGGGAGTTTGACACGGACAGCAGCGACACCACCTTTGCCGCCGCGGTGCAGGACCTGGAAAAAAACGACCTCATGACCATGAGCTATGAGGTCAAGGCCGTTGACCTTGTGGACGCGGGCTATGATACCGAGCGGCTGACCTTTGCCAGCTTTGCCCATATCATCAGCAAGCCTCACAGCATCGACGTGATCATGCTCTGCACCAAGCTTGTGGAGCCGCTCGACCACCCGGAGAAAAAGGAGTACACTTTTGGAATGACCCGGCGCACCCTCACTGACCGGGCCGTGGCAAATCTGGGCGTGACCAACGAGCTCTCCGAAAAGACGGCATCCACCAGCCGGTATGCAGGTACAACGCAGATAGACACCACGCAGGCGGGCAAGACGGCCAGCGATTTTATCGACTATGCCCCCGCCTCCGGCATGACCGTTGGCCACGCCAGCATCACGGCCAACATCCATTTCGGGATGGATGGCCTGACCTTCTCCGGCGTGAAAAACGGCACCGAGCTGCAAAGCTGGGCTGGCTCCACCTTTGCGGCCCAGACCACGAGCATAGACCTCTCAGGCTATGCGGCGGTGCTGCTCACCTACGACGGCGACGCCGCAGCGTGGGCTGCCGCCGGGGGCAGCGGCCGGGCCTTTGCGGTGCTGCCGGTGAACGGCAAGACCTACTCCATCCTCTTCCCCGGCGCTCTGGCCCAGCGGCGGGACGTCACGGCGTCCAAAAGCGGCGTGACCTTTGGCAGCGGATACCGACAGACGGCGGCAGGCGCATGGGTGCAGGATGATACGGCCTGCCGCCCGGAGGCGCTGCAGGGCTTTATGTAAAGGAGCGTGATTTTTATGGGTAAGCTCATGGGGGCAAAAATCGGCTCTCTGCACACCTTGAATGACCTCGGCCTTTATCTGTTGGTTGGCAGCCCGCTCATCTCCAACGCAGAGCCGGACAAAAAGCTTGTGCAGGTGCCGGGCGGCGATTTCCTGCTCGACCTCACCCGGGCTGTGGACGGCAAAGTACACTACCTCCAGCGCACCATCCGGCTTGACCTCAAATGTAAGGCTCCGCCGGATGAGCGCCGCAAGGTGCAGAGCGCCCTCGAAAACGCCTTGCAGGGGCAGTGGCTGCGCTGCGTACTGGACGAAGACCCGGCCAACTTCTGGATGGGTCTGTGGATAGTGTCGCCCCAGAGCAGAGACCGGCATACCGGCACATTTTCCATCACCGGCACCTGCAATCCCTACAAGTACAATGCCACCGCCTACGCGGGCGCAGACTGGCTGTGGGACGATTTTTATTTTGATGAGGACGTCATCTATGACGAGCCTACGGAGGTAAAGAGCCTGTGAACAAGACTTTTCAGGAAAACATCAACGACATCCGCGCGGCAAAGCGGGGCGTCGAGGTGCGGGAGGCAATGGCTGAGAGCCTTGAGTATGTGGAGGGCTTTGCCTCCACCGCCACCCAAAAGGCAGAAGAGGCCGCAGCCAGCGCCGAAACCGCAGCCAGCGCCAAGACCGCCGCCGCCGCCTCCGCCCAGACCGCAGAGCGGCAGGCGGGCATTGCCACACAGCAGGCCGAGACTGCCACGCAGCAGGCCGAGGCTGCAGCCAGCTCCAAGACTGCCGCTGCCGAGTCCGCCAAGCGGGCAGAACAGTTTGCCAAGGAGACTGAGGGACGAGTCACCACCGACCCCACCCTGACCGTCTCGGGCGCTCCCGCAGACGCCAAAGCCACCGGCGACCGCATCAAAGCCATCAAAATCGTGACCGACAAGACCCTCACCATCTCCGGCGCTGCAGCGGACGCGGCCGCCACCGGCGTGCGCATCAAGCTGCTGGAGATGGTACATGGCACAGACGTAAGTGGTATCAGTTTTGTTTCGGCCTTTGACACGCTTGACGGCGTAGAGCTGACAGGGGTGTGGAATAAGGCGGCGAGCCGCATTGATTTTTAAGGGAAGGAGGATTTGAATGCAGATCAAAGACTTAGCCATTGGTGATGGATATATCTACCTGATGGAGGGCGGCACCAAAGTCAAGTTTTACGTGCTGGCCCACAACTACGAGTCGGGCCTGAACGGCAAGGGACGGACGCTGTTCTGCCGGGAGAGTCCGGCGACGAAGGGAACGAGATATAGCAATGGTCAAGCCAGTATTTCGTGGAACCAAACCAATATTTATAGTTATCTAGTTAATACTTACCTGAACAATTTTACATCCGTGGTAAAAACATGGCTCGGTAGAACTAAATATTATGCTTATACATGGACTGGATCTGTTAGTTATATTTATGGTTCATCGTCAAATGTTTATTATCAATCGGTTCCTTTTACAAAAACTAGTTTTAGCACCTCGATATTTACTATCTCTGCAGAAGAAGTTGTAACTTCCTCCTATCTTGAAAATGGCTCTTTGCTCTCGAAAGAAGCACTGACACGGCTGGAAAAGATATTTACCGCTTATGGTTCCGGAATCTGGACAAGAAGTCACAGTACAGATTATAGCTACCGTTCTAGCAAAGACAGCGATGGAGACTACAAATTTTATTTTGCCAATGGTCAGTATCTCAGTGCAATAAGCAACTCCGATTGGGGCGTTTTTTCAACCGGAAGTGCATATAGCGACTCTTACGGTTATCTGCCCTGCTTCACCCTGCCGGAGACGCTGTACATCGACAAAGACGGTTTCCCGACCGTGAACCAGCCGCCGGAAGTGACTTCCGATGTGGGCGAGAGTGGCGTGGCGCTGGGCGAGAAGAACGAGCCGTTTACTCTGGCCTACACCGTGACCGACGGCGACGGAGACCCCATGCGCATCGTCGAAAAGGTGAACGGCGTGGAGCTGGCCGTCCGTGAGAACGTGAACACCGGCACTAAACTCACGGTACAGTGCCTGAGCGAGAAAGCCCTGTTCCAGCAGATCCTCAACGGAGAGAACACATTGGTGTTGGAAGCGGATGACGGCAAGACCACGACAGAGTGGACCGCTATCTTTACCAAAAATGTGACAAGCGCCGTCCTCTCGCTGGCCCAGCCCCTGACGGCAGATGACACCATTACCGTGGCTGTGCTGACACTGGAGGGAAGTTTCCCGGCAGATATGAACCTCGGTGTGGAGCTGACCAACAACGCGCTGGACGACGCTCCCGTGTGGGAGACCGTGACGGACATCCAGACCGGTGAGAGCCGGGCATTTGTCCACCACGCCTTTACCAACAAGACTGCCGTCCGGGGCTTTGCGTTCAATTACAAAATCACCGTCACCCGGGGCGAAAGCGGCACCGGGGGGACGCTGACCATGATCGGAGGTGTCATCGGATGAGCCTGCACAAGACAGAAAAGAGCCTGAAGGAGCTCCACCAGAGGCTGAAAGAGGAACAGAAGCTCAGAGAGCTGCCCGGCCTCGTGGCGGGGATCGAAGATGCCATGTGTGAGCAGGATATGGCCTCACAGGAGCGACTGGCGACTATCGAGGACTCGCTGTGCGAGCTGGACGCCGCTATCAACAACAAGTAAGGAGGTAGCATATGGATAAAATCTGGGCAAACAGACTGGTTGCCGGTACCAAGTCATGGGCAGAAATGCCCGCAAGCCGCCGCGCCGGAGTCAAGCGGGAGCTGGCCAAGAGGGTAGCCGAAGGCGAGATCAACCCTGAGCAATACAAGGAGATCACGGGGGAGGACTACGATGGGTAAGCTGCTGGAACTGTTGGAAAAGCTGGTACGGGCCATCTTTGGCCCGGGGGACGAGCAGGACACCGGTGAACCTGAGCCTACGCCTCAGGCCCCCAAGGCAGAGGCCGTCACCGGCTGGGAGGGAGGCCCGCCCTACCGGTACATCGACGTGTCCCGGTATCAGGGCCTTATCGACTGGGCGCAGGTGGCAGCGGCGGGCTACAAGGGAGCAATGCTCAAGACCGTGAGCACCAATCACAAGCTCTCCAAGCGGGCAGACGGCCTGTATATCGACCCGACCTTTGAGACCAACTACCGCAACGCCCGGGCTGCCGGGCTGGACGTGGGCGTCTACTACTACACCTACGCCACCAGCGAGGCGATGGCCGATGCAGAGCTTGCCCTGCTGCGTCAGGCGGTGTACGGCAAAGAACTGACCCTGCCGGTGGCAGTGGACGTGGAAGACAACCGGCTCACCAGTCTGGACAAGCAGAGCCTGACCGACCTGACCGCCTACGCCCTGCACGAGGTGGAGCAGATGGGCTTTTACGCCCAGCTGTACACCTACACCAGCTTTGCAAAAGCACATCTCTATGTGGATGGCGCAGCTTTGCAGCCCTATGACGTGTGGCTTGCCGACTACACCGGCAAGACGCCCAACGTGACGTTTAACTACAACGCTCACCAGCACACCAGCAAGGGCAGCGTGCCGGGCATCTCCGGCAACATTGACCTCAATGTGACCACCCTCAACTACCCCCGTATCATCAGAAAGAAGGGTCTGACCCGTCTCCGGGAGGGCAAATGACCGAAAAAGAAGCTTTGCTGTGGGTGCTGGGCATCCTGGGCAGCCTGTGTGCTGCGGCCATCACCATCGACAAGGTGCTGGAAATCATCCACAAGTACATCAAAAAGGCACAGGAGCCGGACAACGCGCAGAACAAGCGTCTGGATGAGCTGGACAAGCGCATCGGCGCCTTGGAGCAGGGCCAGCTCCAACACACACAAGCCCTTGCCCGTGACCTGCGCCGCTTCGACGAAATCGACGAGGTGAGCCGTCTGACCCTCGACGGGGTGCGCAACCTTCTGGACGCGCAGCTCTCCGGCAACAACCGCGAGGGGATGCAAAAGAGCCGCACCGACATTGACAACTATCTGTTAAAAGGAGTGACCAATCATGGAAGCACTGGCAACTAAGCTTTTTGACCTTATCCCTGCCCCGGTGGCGGCAGTGCTGATGCTGGGCGGCTTTATCTTTTACGCCCTTGGCTGCATCCGCCTGGGCTATGGCGCAGCGGTAAAGCCGCTGGTGCTGGACCTCATCGAGCGGGCGGAGCAGGAGATTCAGGGGACAAAGCGCGGCGCAGAGCGCAAGGCGTGGGTCGTCAAGATGCTTCGCGCCGCTCTGAGCGCCAGCAAATATGGCAGGCTCATCAGCTGGGTTATCACCGATGAGACCATCGGTGCGGTCATCCAGTTTTTCTTTGACCGGGCAAAGGCAGCGCTGGAAAAGCAGTAAGGAGGTTATTATGGCAAGCACTACATACGAGCAAACGCCGCGCTATTATTATGATCGGCGCGCGTACCCGATTTTGTGGCCCGCAGTGCGTGACCATTTTGCCAACGGCGGCAAAATGGGACATTGCCGTGCCGTGACCGCTCGAGTGCGCAACGCCGGACAGCTGCCGCAGCCTTTTTGGCTCGGTGCTGCCTGTGGCGGCGGCTCGTGTAGTG
>OIYG01002665.1_pt1 | contig 11020 bp, 8 predicted proteins | sample 1587861 | NCBI WGS metagenome assembly OIYG01 (sample SAMN03283272) | human gut metagenome | biome: human-associated habitat; material: feces | host: Homo sapiens | place: Peru | collected 2012 | reverse complement strand
GGGTCCAGGGCGTGCTCGGCATCCACGAAGGCCACTTCACCGCCCCGCTTCTGGGCTTCCGCCAGAATGTGCAGGGCCAGGGTGGTCTTACCGGAGGATTCGGGGCCGTAAATCTCGATGATTCTGCCCTTGGGCACACCACCGATGCCCAGTGCGGCATCCAGGGCAAGGGAGCCTGTGGGGATGGCCTCCACGTTCATCTCGGGCCGATCGCCCAAGCGCATCACCGTTCCCTTGCCGAAGGTCTTGTCCAGCTGGGACAGGGCGGTCTGCAATGCCTTTTTCTTGTCGGAGGCGGGGGCCGGTGCTTCATAGGGAGTCTTTTTTGTAGCCATAATTACTGTTCCTTCCTGCCGTACTGAGCCAGCACGGCGCGTTCTCTGTCGTTATAATCTCTGGTCCGCTCCAGGACCGTGAAGCCGTTTTGTTCCAAAATGGCGCACACCGCGTCCCCCTGGCCCATGCCAAATTCATAGCACAGGAAGCCGCCGGGCTTTAGAACGGAGCAATAGCCTTCCGTAATGGCCCGGTAAAAGTCCAGCCCATCCCGGCCGCCGTAAAGGGCCATATGGGGCTCGTAGTTTTTCACACTGGGCGGCAGCTCCTCCATTTCCGCTGCCGTGACATAGGGCGGGTTGGAGACAATCATGTCAAATTTTCCCAGAAACGGGGGCGGGGCCTCCATGGCGTTGAGCTTTACGCAGCTGACCCTTCCCCCCATGTGATTGCGCTGAATGTTCTTCCGGGCAACGGCCAGCGCCTCCTGGGAAAGGTCCCCCAGTGTCACCCGGGCATCCTTTAACCGGCTGGCCAGGGCCAGGCCGATACAGCCGGAGCCACAGCAGAGATCCAGAATCCGGGGGTCCTTGTCTAAGAAGAGCCCTTTGTGAATGGCCATTTCCGCCAGGGCGCAGGTATCGTCCCGGGGAATCAGCACGTCGGGGCTGACATACATAGGAAGCCCATAGAAGGTCCACTCCCCCAATACATAGGGCAGGGGCTCCCCTTTGCGGAGTCTTGTCAAAGCCGTATCCACCTTCAGGCAGATTCCCTCTGACACGGGGCTGTTCTTCTCCGCGAGAAAGGTCTCCTGGGTCATGCCGGAAAGGGTGCTGACCAGGTCCCGAGCCATAGGGCCCGCCGCCTCCGGGGACTCCGTGGCAAGCAGGCACGCCCTGGTCTGCAAATACAGTTCTCCGTAGGTTACCACCGGTCAGAGCCCTCCTTTTGAGGAAGCACCGCTTTCACGGCGGCGATGCCCACCTCAATCATACCGTCGTCCGGCTCGTTGGTGGTAAAGTGCTGCATATACATGCCGGGTGCCGTAATGAATCTGGTAAAGGCATTGTCATGGCGGCCTGCCCAGCGGTTGATTTCATAGGTAATGCCTACCACCAGAGGAAGCAGCAGAAGCTTAAAAAGAATCATCAGGAGCCGGTACACGAGGCTTCCCCGCATGGCCGCAAGGGCCGGGAACAGGGTCAGAAGCAGGGACGAGGCAATGGAGAAAATCAGGATGGATATCACCATCACCACCAGCAGGAAGCTGGTGCCGCAGCGGGGGTGAAACCGAGTCTGCTTCCGGACGTTTTCCACCGTCAGAGGCAGGCCGCATTCGTAGCAGCGGATGGTCTTGTGCTCCGCGCCGTGATAGGAGAAAACCCGCTTCATCTCCTTCATTTTGGAAATCAAAATCATATAGCCCAGGAAAATGACCATCCGAATCAGGCCTTCAATGAGATTCAGGCCCAGATTGCTTTGAATGGCCTTGTCAAAGAAGGAGGCGATGGTCATGGGCAGCAGGAAAAACAGGAGAATCGACAGCCCCAGGCCCATGGCAATCGCCAGGCTGACCAGGGCCTTCTGGAATTTTTCGCTGCCTAAGCGTTTTTCCAGCCACTTGTCAAACTTGCTGGGCTCCTCCTGCATTTCCTCCGGAGCCAGGTCCGCCGAGCGCATCAGGGCCTTTACGCCCACCACCTGGGCATCGAAAAAGCCGAACACACCCCGGATAAAGGGCAGATTCTTCCAGGAGCCAGGGGGATTTAATTTCCGGTCCGTGACCTCCAGGGTCAGCCCCTCGGCCCCCCGGATGACCACGGCATCCTTTTCCGGCCCACGCATCAGAATGCCCTCAATCAGGGCCTGGCCGCCGATGGAGGTTTTAAACTGTTCTTTTGTTTCTTGGGATTGGTTCATTTCGTTCCTTTCTCACTCCTGGGAATCCGGCAGCGCAACCGTTACCAGTGTGCCGCCGCCCTCGGCGTTCTCCAGCGTCAGAGTGCCGCCGTGGAGCTGTACAATCTCATCGCAGACAGCCAGGCCGATGCCGGTGCCCCGGGCCTTGGAGCTGCCCTTGTAGAATTTCTTTTTCACCAGCGGCAGCTCATCCTCCGGGATGCCGGGGCCGTAGTCCCGGATGCGGACGACAACCTGGCCGTCCTCATGGGAAATGCTGGCTTCGATTCGCTTGCCATCCTTGCCGTGCTTGGCGGCGTTGTCCAGAATGTTCAAAAACACCTGCCGCAGACGCTTGGGGTCGCAGGGAATTTCCGGGATATCCTGGTCATTGTCCAGGTATTCCAGGGTAATGCCGTCCTGAGCAAGGCGGCTGCCATACATAAACACCGTGTCCTCAAACTCACTGCGGATATCCGCCTGCTCCATGGTCAGGGTCATGCGGCCATCCTGGAGCCGGGTAAAGTCCAGAAGCTCCATGACCATCTCCGTCAGGCGCTTGGCCTCGCTGGAGATGATTTTCAGGCCCTGGGCCGTGTCCGCATCCAGAGATTCATCCGCAAGCAGCGTCTCGCTCCAGCCGTTGATGACCGTCAAGGGCGTACGCAGCTCATGGGACAGCTGGGAGATGAACTCCGCCTGCATCTTCTCATTCTGGCTGATTTTCACGGACATCTCGTTGATGGTCTCCGCCAAATCGGCAATTTCATCATTGTATTTCGTCTTAATCTGGGCACCGTAGCTGCCGTTGGCAATGCGCTTGGCCTTTTCCGTAATCTGCTCCACAGGGGTCATCACCGAGCGGATGAACAGGGAGCTTGTCAGCAGTACAATGGCCAGCGCCGCCGCCAGAACGGCAAGGCTCACAAAGGTGATGCCCACTATCTGCCCGTCCATCAGCGCCGTAGAGGTTACGAACCGCAGAACGCCGATGACCTGGCCGTTGCTGTAAATCATAGGGCTGCTGACCGCCATAATCCGCTCCCCGGTGTCCGGGTCCTTGCCAACGAAGGGCCGGATGGAGCGGGTAGAGATGGACTCCTGGATTTCCGGCGTTCTGGGGGATGCCACCGCCCAGGTGCCGTAGGAGGAGGCCACAATCTTGCCCCACTGGTCGATAAACTGCAGCTCCAGCCGCTCTCCGTATTCAAAGGTCTCGGCATAGGTAATGCAGGACTGGTAGAACGAATCATAGTCCTGGCCGATGTACTCCTTGAAAAACTCCGTGGTGCTTCGGGCCCGGTTTTGCAGGTCCGCGTCCATGTTCTTGTAGCAGTAGGCGGCATAGGAGGCGGTAATGGCCGCCACGCATACCATGCCCACCGCCGTAATGACCGCAGTGATATTGGTCAGCCAGCGCTTATGCAGATTTCCGATTTTCTTAATTGGAATCTTCACTTACGCGCCCCACTTATAGCCCAAACCCCAGACGGTGGTGATATAGGTGGGATTGGCGGTATCGTCCTCGATTTTAATGCGCAGACGGCGAATGTTCACGTCCACGATTTTCAGCTCTCCCTCGTAGTCCTTTCCCCAGACGGCGGAGAGAATGTCCTCCCGGGACAGGGCTCTGCCGGGATTCTGCATAAAGAGCTTCAAAATGGCGTACTCCACCTGGGTCAGCCGGATGCGATTGCCGTTTTTCTCCAGGGTGTGGTTCCGGGTGTTCATCACAAAGGGTCCCTGGGTCAGCAGCTCCGGGCTGGCGGCGCTGTCTCCGCCGATGCGGCGGTAGAGCGCGTCCACCCGGGCGGTGAGCTCCGCGGGAGAAAAGGGCTTGGTCACATAGTCGTCCGCCCCGGTCATCAGGCCCGTCACCTTGTCCATCTCCTGGGTCCGGGCGGTGAGCATGATAATGCCCATCTGCTTGTTGGTGGCGCGAATCCGGCGGCACACCTCAAACCCATCGATATCCGGCAGCATAATATCCAAAATGGCCACACCCACATCCGGGTTCTCCGCCAGACGGTCCAGCGCGGCCTGGCCGGTGCCGGCCTCTACCACATCGTAGCCCGCCCGCTGCAGGTTGATGACCACAAAATTGCGGATATTCTCTTCATCTTCCAAAATCAAAACCTTTTTCATACGCTACCTCTTTATCCTTCTTGTTTCCAGTCCGTGCCGATGAGGCGGAAGGACTCTATGAGCCCCTCCTGGGTGATGCCGTTGACACCGGAGCCTATTTCCAGCTTTCCGGCGTAAATCACGTTATCCCCGCTGTAGATGGGGAACCGGTTCTGTTCCGCGGCCAGCTTTTCCCGGTCCTTTCCCGTGAAGGAATAGATGGAAAAAAGTGCCGCCGCGGTGGACCCGCTCTCATCCCAGATATAAAATGTATAGCCGTTGCTGTTCTTTCCCACGGACAGCCGCTCCACCGCCGAGGGCTCCAGATTCAGCAGCAGATACCAGCCCCCCTCCACATTGTGGAAGGTAAAGGCTTTTTTGATTTCGTAGCCCTCGGAATCGATGGCGTACCAGTATACCAGCTGCTGCCGCTTGGCATCCGTCTGGTCCGGGGCCGGGCGGATTTCCATAAGGCTGGGCATCTCCATAACACCGTCGTCGTCGATATCCTCCATATAGAGGAAATAGTTGCGCAGCGTCTCCACGCTATAGGCAAGCTTGCCGCCGCTGTTGAGATTGGTGAGGTTGCCGTCCTGGATGGTCAGTACATCCGTGACAATGGCGCTGTCGTTGATGGTGCTGGAAATATACAGGGCGGGCTCTCCGCTTTGCAGGCGGCTGACCTTCGTCCGCTTGATCTGGTCCACCCGCTGGGAAAGCTGCACCTCCCGGGAGCGAACCATGGCATCGTCCTCATAGGTATAGGCCACCGCCGAGCCGGTAGAGGCATCCGTGTCCCCTTCCCGCAGCACCACCAGATCCGCCTTTCCGTCGGAATCCATATCCGTCGTATAAAATCTGGCGTAAATCGTATTGATCAGCTGATTGCTCTGCCCGTCGGCAAAGGAAAATACCGCGGCAATGCGCATCATCTGGTCGCTGAGCCGACGGCCCACCACCAGCTCGCTGCCGGGTCTGCCGTCGATATCCACATAGTCCACCTGCTCGAAGGCCGCGCCGTTCATCTGGATCATCTCCATGAGAACATAGGCCCCCTCCTCCGTTTCGTGGAAAATCAAAATCTTCAAAGGCTTTTCCGATTTTCCCCTGGCAAAGACCAGATATTCCTGCTTTCCGTCCCCATCCAGGTCCGCGCTCTGCACGGTCTGCTGGTTGTCCCCGTAGGTGGGAGAGGCAAAGCTCAGTCCGGACATGGACTGCTCGATGGTGCTCTGCAGCAGGGTATATTCCTGGGCCCGCCGGGGAATCTGGTACATGTCCTCCACCGTGCGGTAGCCGCAGCCGGACAGAAGCATGGGAATCAGCAGCAGCCCCGCAAGCATTTGTTTCTTTTTCAAGGCACCAGCTCCCTTTCTTTGGTCACAGAACATTATAACACATTTTTTCAAAATGAAAAGCTATTTCAGAACAACATTCCCCTCCCCAAGCACGTTTTGAAGCTCGGAGAGCATAGAATCCCGGAACTGGCAGGCCGTGCCCCGGCGGGCACGGGTGTCCTCGAAGAACAGAACCGTTTTCTGGGTGCCCGGGAACATATTGAGAATGGCCCGGATTTTAGGGTACAGCTTCCCCTCCTCCGTGGGCAGACGCAGATAGAGCGTCTGGGGCTGGGTCTTCCGCGGCGTTTGGGGCTCCTGGTTTTCGTAATCGGAAATGGGCCGCACCCGGTTTACGAGAATCTGGGGCTCCTTATCGTCCCGCAGGGACAGTCTGCCCGTTACCACCACCGCACTGTTCTCCCGGATATAGCCGCCGTACTGGCCGATGACGCTGGCAAAGGCCAGCATTTCTATGGAGGCCGTGTCGTCCTCCAATGTCACATAGGCCATCATGGAGTTATTGCGGGTGGTTTTTGTCTTCACGGTCTGGATAATGCCCGCGACGCTGACAATCTGGTCGTCTTCATAACGGGCATCCTCCGACATGAGCTCCCCGATGGGGATGACATGGGTGTTTTTCAAAAGGCGGCGGTAGTCGTCCATGGGGTGGCCGGACAGGTAGATGCCGGTGGTTTCCTTCTCCATGGCCATCAGCTCTGCCTTGGAAAACTCCGGTCTTCTGGGAATCTCCATCTGGCCCGGGCCCTCGTCCGCGTCCAGCATGGAAAACAGGCCCAGCTGCCCCTCCAGATTCCGCTTCCGGGAGGAGGCAATGGCATCCATCATCCCCTCATAGGCCCCAATGAGCTCGCTTCTGTGGTAGCCGAAGCAGTCCATGGCACCGCAGCGAATCAGATTTTCCACCGCCCGCTTATTCAGCTCCCCTTCGTCCATCCGCTCCAGGAAATCCTGCATAGAGCGGAAGGGGCCGTCCTCCTTGCGCTTGGCGGCCATGCCGCGGATCAGGCCTCTGCCGATGTTTTTCACAGCGCCGAGACCGAAGCGGATGCCCCCCTCCTCTACGGAGAAATGGTCCTCGGAGTGGTTGATATCCGGGCTCAGAAGGGCGATGCCCAGCTCCTTGCACTCGGAAATATAGGTAGAGATCTTCACGGCAGAGTCCAGGACAGAGGTCATCAGCGCCGCCATATACTGCCTGGGGTAGTGGCATTTGAGGTATGCCGTCTGGTAGGCCACCACCGCATAGCACACGGCGTGGGACTTATTAAAGGCATAGTTGGCAAAATCGACGATTTCGTCATAAATGGACTGGGCCGCGGCCTCGCTGACCCCCTTGGCAATGGCGCCGGAGATCCCCTGCGCCCCATCGCCATAGACGAAGACCTTGCGCTCGGCCTCGATGACCTTCAGCTTCTTTTTGGAAATGGCCCGGCGGATGTTGTCCGCCTGCCCCATGGTGTAGCCGCCCAGGGTCCGAAAAATCTCAATAACCTGCTCCTGATACACGATGCATCCGTAGGTCACCCGCAGGATGGGCTCCAAGAGGGGCGTTTTATAGGTTACCTTCGAAGGGTTCAGCTTATTGGCGACGAATCTGGGGATGGAATCCATGGGGCCCGGACGGTACAGGGCCACAATAGCGGTGATATCTTCAATGGAGCTGGGCTTCATGCTGACGCACACGCCGGTCATGCCCGCGGACTCCATCTGGAACACGCCCTGGGTTTTGCCCTCGGAGAGCATGGCAAAGGTCTCCGGGTCGTTGTCCGGAATGGTGGAAATGGAAAAATTGGGCTCTTTTTCCTGAATCTGCTTTTCCGCGTCCTGAATCACCGTCAGGTTGCGCAGACCCAGGAAGTCCATTTTGAGGAGGCCCAGCTCCTCGATGGTGGTCATGGTATACTGGGTGACTACCGTATCGTCGTTTTTTGACAGCGGCACATAGGTGCACACCGGGTTTGCCGTAATCACCACACCGGCGGCATGGGTGGAGGAATTCCGCGGCATCCCCTCCAGGCGCATGGCAGAGTCCACCAGCTTCCGAACCCGCTCGTCCCCGTTGTACATCTCCCGGAACTTAGGGCTCTCCTCCAGGGCGGATTTCAGGGTCACGTGGGGCCCCGCCGGAACCAGCTTGGCCACCACATCCGTCTCGGCAAAGGTGAAATTCAGGACCCGGCCCACATCCCGGATGGCACCCCGGGCGGCCATGGTGCCGAAGGTCACAATCTGGGCCACATGGTCGGCTCCATACTTCCGGTAAACATAGTCAATGACCTCGCCCCGGCGCTCCTGGCAGAAATCCGTATCAAAATCCGGCATACTGACCCGCTCCGGGTTTAGGAACCGCTCAAAAATCAGGCCGTATTTCATGGGGTCCACTTCCGTAATATGGATGCAGTAGGCCACAATGGAGCCCGCGCCGGAGCCACGGCCGGGGCCCACGGGGATGCCCACCGACTTGGCATAGTGGATAAAATCCCAGACAATCAGATAGTAATTGACGTAGCCCATGGAGCTGATGACGCTGATTTCATACTCCATTCTGTCCCGGTATTCCTGGGGTGCCTCCGGGTAGCGCTCCTGAAAGCCCTCGCGGCAGAGCTTCCGGAAGTATTCCTCGTTGGTATAGCCCTCCGGCACCGGGAAGGCAGGCAGATGATACTCGTGGAAGGTGAACTCCACGTTGCACATCTGAGCGATTTTCGCGGTATTTTCAAAGGCCTCGTCACAGCCGGGAAACAGCGCCCGAAGCTCCTGCTCACTCTTTAAGTAAAATTCCTGGGTTTCAAACCGCATCCGGTTCAGGTCGTCCACGGTCTTGCCGGTCTGGATGCACAGAAGAATATCCTGCACATCCGCGTCTTCCTTGCGCAGATAATGGGCATCGTTGGTCACCACCAGCGGCAGGCCCGTCTCTCTTGCCAGGCGCTGCAGGCCCTGATTCACCGGGCGCTGGGAGGCGATGCCGTGGTCCTGGAGCTCTAAGTAAAAGCGGTCCGGTCCAAAAATCCGGGAAAGGTCCATAGCGAAGCGCTTGGCCCTGTCGTAGTCTTCGTTCAAAAGGGCCTGGGGAATGGCACCGCCCAGGCAGGCGGACAGGGCAATCAGCCCCTCATGGTGGGCCTCCAGCAGCTCCAGATCCACCCGGGGCTTGCCATAGAAGCCATGGAGGAAGGCCTCGGAGACCAGATAGCACAGGTTTTCATATCCCTTCTGGTTTTCGCACAGCAGCACCAGGTGGTAGGGGTCGTTGTCGATGCCGTGGACCCGGTCGGACATCCGGCGGCGGGCCATATAGACCTCGCACCCGATGATGGGCTTGATTCCGGCTGCCTTGGCGGCCTTATAAAAGTCGATGCAGCCATACATAACACCGTGGTCTGTCAGGGCGATGGCCGTCTGGCCCAGCTCCTTGACCCGGTCCATCATGCCGTCAATCCGGCAGGCTCCATCCAACAGGCTGTATTCACTATGGACATGCAGATGTACAAAGCTCATTGCGCTGCCTCCTTGGCAAGCTGCACGATGCGCTGCAGCCGGTGGTTCATGGCGGGCTTGGTAATGGGCGGCTCCATCATGGCCGCCAGCTCCGACAGGGATGCCTCCGGGTTTGCCTCCCGGGCATCCACCGCCTGGCGAAGCTTCGCCGGAAGCTGTTCCAAAAGAGCCCGCTCCTTTAACACGCGGATGGCCCCCAGCTGCTCCTGGGCGGCCTCCACCACCTTGGAGGTATTGGCATCGTCACAGTTGCAGCAGCGGTTGACCTGATTATTCAGCTCTTTTTCGAGCTTTGCTTCCATAATGCCCATGGCAGCCACAGGCGCGCCCAGAAAGGTGAGAAAATCGGAGATCAGGTCGCTCTGTTTGAGATACAGCACCTGGGCCCCGGACCGGGCAGCGGTTTTTGGATAGAAGCCCATGGTCTCATGGAGCAGCATATAGCATTCTCTGGCAACGCTCTGATGGGTGGTTGTAAATTCCAGATGGTAGGCCTTGGCCGGGTGGGTCACGCTGCCCCCGGCCAGAAACGCCCCCCGGAGGAAGGATGCCTTGCAGCACTCCTCCTCCACCACGGCCAGATTGATATGCAGGGAGAGGGTGTCCCCCTGGGTAAAGCCAAAGGCCTCCATAACCCGGCCGATTTTCTCCGGGTCCGCAATACAGTAGGTGAGCTTTCCCTGAGTGCCCTCCTCCGGCAGCTGGTCGAAACCAACGCCAAAGGCCTTGCGGAAGAGCTTGGGAAGCAGCCTCCCAAAGTCCTGGCTTTCCGTTATAATTTTAATGCAGTCATCCTGGAAGCTGTTACAGAACAGCAGAATTCCAAAGCACTCCGCCAAGGCGCAGCAGCTGCTCTGGGGAAGCTCCCGGCAGATTTCGGCCTTTGCGGCAGCGGAAAAGGATTGCATGGCTTGCCTTCTTTCTCTCAATTTACCAAATGCGGATTTCCGGTTCTAAGCGCACGCCAGACTGCGCCTCTACCCTCCGCGCGACCTCCCCCAGGAGCCGGCGCATCTGGGCAGCCGTGGCGGCTCCCAGGTTCACCGCAAAGCCCGCGTGCTTTTCGGAAATGGCGGCATCCCCTACCCGGTAGCCTCTGAGCCCGGCCTCATCAATGAGGGCCGCGGCATAGCCCCTGCTGGGGCGCTTAAAGGCAGACCCGGCGGAAGGGAAATTCAGCGGCTGGGAGGCCAGACGCTTCGTTTGGAGCTCCTTCATTTTTGCCTGGATTTCGGCCTTGTCCCCCGGGGTAAGCCGGAAAACCGCGCTGACCACCGTCTCCCCGGTTTCTTCCAGGACGCTGTGACGGTAGGAAAAGTCCAGCGCCTCCGCGTCCGCGGTCCGGATGTTCCCTTCCCTGTCCATGAGCTCCGCCTCTGCGCAGACGGCGGAAATGTCCGAGCCGTAGGCACCGGCGTTCATATACACGCCCCCGCCGACGGTCCCCGGAATGCCATGGGCAAATTCCAGACCGCTGAAACCTTGCTTGGCGGCAAAGACGGCGGCCCGGGCCATGGTCACACCGGCCATCACCCGAATACGGCATCCATCCAGCTGCTCCATGCCAAAAAGGCAGTCCTTCAGGCAGACAACAAGCCCCGGCATCCCCTCGTCAGGGGCCAGAACGTTGGTTCCCGCTCCCAGAATAACCGGTTTGCAGTCCAATAAAACGGACTTTTTCAAAAGTGCCCCCAGCTGCTCCCGATCTTTCGGAAACGCCATCACCTCAGCAGGTCCGCCAATGCGGAAAGAGGTATGCTTTTCCAGGGGTTCCCAAAAACGCAGGGAGATTCCGGGATACATTTCTTCGGTTTTCCGCTGAAAATCAGTTAATTCAGTCATAAACGCCTCCGGGT
>OIYG01002660.1_pt1 | contig 11044 bp, 8 predicted proteins | sample 1587861 | NCBI WGS metagenome assembly OIYG01 (sample SAMN03283272) | human gut metagenome | biome: human-associated habitat; material: feces | host: Homo sapiens | place: Peru | collected 2012 | reverse complement strand
ATAAAAAATTCTATTTTATGGAAATGAATACTCGTGTTCAAGTTGAACATTGTGTTACTGAAATGATTTCAAATATTGATATTGTTAAAGAACAAATAAGAGTTGCCCAAGGTGAAAAACTTTCATATACTCAAAAAGACGTTAATTTAATGGGTCATGCTATTGAATGTCGTATTAACGCTGAAGACTATGAAAAATGTTTCATGCCTTGCCCAGGAACAATTGAAGGCTATATTGCCCCTGGTGGTTTTGGAACAAGAATTGATTCACATGTTTACCCTGGGTATAAGATCCCTCCATATTACGATTCACTTGTTGGCAAAGTAATTTGTTGGGGCAGAGATAGAGATGAAGCTAGAAAAAGAATGTTAAGAGCATTGAATGATTATGTTATCACCGGTGTTAAAACAACAATCGGTTTTCATAAAAAAATCTTAAACAACTATAACTTCATTTCAGGTGATTTTAACACAAGTTTTATTGAAAAGAATTATCCTGAGGTACTTTCTAAAAAATAAAGGGAATAAAATTGGATTATACTTTAAAATTTGAGTCTGATTTAGAAAATTTTCTTAAAATAATAATAAAAAACGCCCACATGTCTAATGTACGGGTGTTTTTTGTAGGTGGTGTCGTAAGAGATACAATTTTAAAAAGAGATATAGAGGATTTTGACTTAATTTTAGAGGGAAATGCTGTTGAGTTTGCCAAAAAATTACCAAAAGAAATTGAAATAAAATCAATTCATGATGATTTTAAAACCGTAAAAGTTTTATATAAAAATAAAACAATCGATATTGCCTCAACTCGCCTAGAAGAATATCCGTATTGCGGAAGTTTGCCTGTTGTTACAAAAATTGGGGTGGATATTAAAGAAGATTCAAACAGGCGAGATTTTACAATTAATTCAATGTATTTTGAGCTTAATTTAAAAGATGATGAAATCACTTATACTTTACATGATTTTCATAATGGTTTAGAAGATATCGAAAAAAAGTGCTTGCAGGTTTTGCATGAAAAAAGTTATGCTGATGACCCAACGAGAATTTTAAGAGGGTTAAATTTTAAATATAGATTAGATTTTAATTTTACAACTGATGATAGATATTTAATTGAAAACACAATTGTAAATTCTGATTTTTCAAAAATGAGCCTAGATAGATTTAATTCTGTTTTATATAATATTTTAAAAACAAATAACGCAGATACTGTTTTTCTTGATTTTATGAGAAATCATTATTATAGAATTGTTAATTCTAAAATTAAATATAAAATAAATTTTACATTACTAGATAAATTATCTCGAATTTTACAAGATTTTAAACCAAGCAAACTAGAAAAAGCTGATTTTTATTATAAAATCATCCACAATGAAAAAGTTGAAAAACAAAAATTTAATTCAATTTTAGAAATTTATCAATTTTTTAGTAAATATTCAATTTCTGATTTAGCTTATTACTATTACAAAACAAACGATAACTCTGCAAAAAAATATTTAAAAATCAAAAACATAAAACTATTAACAACAGGCAGAGATTTAATTAAAATTGGTTTTAATCAAGGTAAAACAATTGGCGAAGCTCTTGATTTTATTTTAGAAGAAAAAATTAAGAATAAAGACAATTTTAAAACAAAAGAAGATGAAATTTCTTTTTTAGAAGCTAATTTCCCTAAAAAATAGTTTTTTAACTTAAATTTTTATAATTTACAATTCTTAATATTAATAAAACCTGAAAATATCAATTTTGTTGATTTTCTTTAAAAAAGTCATCTTAACAAAATTAATATTTCCCTTGTTCTGTTATAAAACTCCCTAAATGGTGAATTGTTTTTCTGTGACTATTTTATAAGCACAAGGATGTATTACAAAAAGACCAAATGAAGGGAGCTCATTTATGTCAGTAGTTATCAACACTAACGTGGATTCATTGAAAATCCAACAAAGTTTAGCGTCTTCAACAAACAAACTTTCTCAATCAATGACTAGAATGTCAACTGGTTTAAAAGTTAATTCAGCAAAAGATGACGCAGCAGGTACAGTAATTTCTGCTCGTATGAATGTTCAATTAAACGGTAATGAAATCGCTCAAAAGAACGTTCAAAATGGTAACGCTATGTTATCAACTGCTGAAGGCAACATCGACGTAGTTTTAGATAACGTTTCAAGAATTCGTGACCTAACTTTACAAGCTAAAAACGGAACTTATTCAGATGAAGAAATTTCAGCTATGCAAGAAGAAGTTAGCCAACGTATTGCTGAAATTGACCGTGTATCTACATCTTCAAAATATTCTCAATTGAATTTGTTTGATGATGCAGGAATGCAAACTAACGGCGTAACTTTCCAAGTAGGCGCAAACTCAACATCTGATAACACAATTGCAGCTGATAAATCAATCTTTGCAAGTGTTAAATTTAATGATGTAACAGGTCGTGATGGCTCAACTAAAAAACAAGCTGTTTTAGATACAGGTAACTTACCTGATATCTCAGGTGACACAAAACAATACGTTTCAGCAACTAAAGAAGAAGCTCTAAAAGATGATGGAACTTTAAATACTGATTTCGTTGTTGCTTTTAAAGCTGATGACACTGAAGCAGCTAACCCAATTTACCTTAAAAAAGTTGCAACAGGTACTGGTACCCCATACGCAGACGCAACTAATCTAAAACTAGGTAAGATTGATGATGTTGCAGGTCCAACAGGTTTAGACTTAACAACTCTAGATTCAAAAGGCTTTACTCAAGCAATTGATGACCTTGACGGCGCAATTGATGACTTAACAGCAAGAAAATCATTAATTGGTTCTGCTCAAAACCGTCTAGATTCAGCATTAAATACTTTAACAACACAATTTGAAAACTTATCTAGTGCTAAATCAATCATCACAGACGCTGATATTGCTGCTGAAGCTTCAACATTCACTCAAAATCAAATACTTCAACAAGTATCAACTTCATTGTTAGCTCAAGCAAACCAAGCACCATCAATCGCTTTAAGCTTACTATAAAAAGAATAAAAGAAATAATTACTAGTGAAATCTTGCCCCCACAATTACTGGGGGCTTTTTATTATGTTTTTTAAAAATGAAAGTCTGTGATGCGGGGTTGTGCCAAACTCCCCGATTGCCTCAATATGGGCTTTTGTTAAATAGCCTTTGTTGTTTTTCCAAGCGTAATGGGGGAATTTTTCATCTAATTCATCCATATAGTTATCTCTTGAAACTTTTGCTAAAATGCTTGCAGCAGCTATTGAAGCAGATTTTGAATCGCCTTTTATAACATATTTTTGTTCAAAAGGAAAATCTTTAATTAACTTATTTCCATCCACAAGGGTTAAAACTTCTATTTTATTAATTTGATGAATAACGTCTAAAACTGCCATTTTCATCGCCAAAAGTGAGGCTTGAAGAATGTTAATTTTTTCAATTTCTTCAACTGAAACAGATTTAATTGAATAATAAGAATTTTGTTTGATTATTTCAAAAAGCTCTTGTCTTGTTTTGTGGTTAAGTTTTTTTGAGTCGTTTAATTTTTCAAAAAGAGAAGTATCGACTTTATCAAAAAAACAAACTGCCGCAGCATAAACACTTCCGGCCGCCGGACCTCTGCCTGCTTCATCTGTTCCAATAAGATAAAGCAGATGTTCTTCTTGCTTTGAAATAGTGTCAAAATCAAAAAGCGCTTGCGCTTTATTCATAGTCTGTTGGTTTTTCAAGGGTGAATTTTCCTATTTTTCCATCTCTAAAAGAAGAAAGAATTATTTGAGAAGTTCTTTTGATATCTGGGCTTTCATTTTTAATTAGCCATCTTTTTTTAAGGGCGATGTTTTCAAGAGAAAATTCATCGTCTTGCTCAAATTTAAAATATTCCCTCAACTCTTTATTATAATTTTTTTCTAAAATTTTTAAAAGTTCACGAGCAACGTATTCGCTATCATAAGCATTTTCGCCAATTGAATTAACCATTGCAAGTTTAAGCGCTTGAAATTGATCATCTTGAACAGTTGGAATAATCCCAGGGGTGTCAAGAAGTTCCAGACGGTCATTAATTCTAACCCATTGTTGTTGCCTTGTAACACCCGCTTTTGCGCCTGTTTTGGTTTTTGCTCTTTTAACAAGGCGATTAATTGTGCTTGATTTACCAACATTTGGCATGCCGATTACCATTGTTCTTGTCGGCCTTGGAAGAAGTCCTTTTTCAACCCTTTTTTGCATTATTTCGCTAGAAAGAGCGCAAACTTTATCTGTTATTTTTTTAACATCATTTTTCGATAAAAGATTTGTTAAAAAGACTTCGCAGCCTGTTCGTTGAGATAAATATTTAGCCCAAAAAGTGTTTAAATTTGGGTCAGAAACATCTGTTTTATTCATTAAAATTAATCTTTTTTTATTGCCACAAAGTTCAGATGTTGTTTTATACCAGCTTGAATAGGGAATTCTTGCGTCAACAATTTCAATTATGACATCAACAAGGCTTAATTTTTCTTTTAATTGTCTTTGGGCTTTTGCAATATGCCCAGGGTACCAATGTATGTGCGCCATTTAACCTGCCTTAAAACAATAATACCTTGAATAATCTTAAGCGAAAATTCAAGGTATTAAGTGTAAATCTTGAAAAAGAATTATCTTTTTTCCATTTTTTCTCTAATACGAGTAGCTTTGCCTGAACGTTCTCTTAAGTAATAAAGTTTAGCACGTCTAACATCACCACGTCTTAAAACTTGGATTTTTTCAATTCTTGGAGAGTAGATAGCAAATACACGTTCAACACCAATTCCTTGGAATACTTTACGAACTGTGATTGTGCTGTTGATTGAGCTACCGTGTTTTTTGATTACAGTGCCTTCAAATGCTTGAGTTCTTTCTTTGTTTCCTTCGATAATTCTAACGAAAACTTTAACTGTATCTCCAGGGTTTACCTCAGGCATTTCACGACCTGTATATTCTTTTTCTAATTCATCAATAATAGGATTCATTTTCTTACCCTTTTTGTTAGTTGTTCTAGCATATTCTATATTATATTAAACATAAATATTAAACAAGCCTTAAACGTAAAATTTTGTAAATAAAATTTTTTTTGCGTTTGATTTGATAAAATTATTATATGAAAAAGTCTGATATTTTGAAAATATTTATACTTTTTATAGTTTTTATTTTAATTCTCTGTTTTACTCTGAAAAGAGATAAAATGGCTTATTATCAGGTTTTAAAGGTCATTGGGCAAGATGAACTTTATATTGATTTGAATAATAACAATAAAATTGATGATAACGAGCTTTTTAAATTAAAAAATATTAAAATTTTCACTAATGAGAAAAATCCAAACACAATTCAAGATTCTTTAAGGCTTGGGGTTTCACCTCAAGAATATCTTGAAATCGGCTATTTAGCGAAAAATTACCTAAAAGACAAATTAGAGGGGCATAAGGTTTTATTATCTAAAAAATTTGAAAAAGACAAAAATCAAATGCACCAAACAGATATTTATTTTGAAAATAACAACCTTACTAAAACCCTTTTAAGAAATGGCTTAGCACATGTTAATGATGATTTTTCAAATGTTAAATTAATGGCTTTTGAAAATTATCGCCAAATGAAAATAAATTCTAATGGTTTATCAAAGTTAAATTTTGTTATTTTAAATAAACGCACAAACATCTATCATAAGCTTAATTCAGAGCACTTTGATAAAATTTATAATGGAATTGTTCTTTTAAAATCAGATTTAGATTTAAAAAACACAAAGGCATGTAAAATTTGTTTTGAAGAAGAAGATGAAACAAAGAAAAATGAAAATAGGCATGACTTTTTATCTAAAATTTATGATATTCCTAAAAGTAAAGAAATTTATTTAAAATCAATTAATAAAAAATTTGATGAAATTGAGCTTTACTTAATTAATCCGCTTGAACTTAAAAAGCCTGATTATTTTTGTAAAACAAATATTTGTAGAAGAATTGTTAATGAAATAAATTCTTCTAAAACAACAATTGACCTTGCTATGTTTGAAATAAACGGTCAAAAAGAAATTGTTTCTGCTCTTAAAAATGCTAAAAATAGAGGGGTTAAAATAAACGCTGTTTTAGATAAAAGTAAATCTCGTGAAATTGTTCAAGATGAAGAATTTTTAAAAGAATTTAACGTTAAATTTGATACCTTAAAAAGTTCAATGCACAATAAATTTATTATTTTTGATGATAAAAAACTTTTAGTCGGGTCAATGAATTTAACTCCAACAGGAAGCGGCGGATATAATTCTAATAATGTTTTTATTTTTGAAAATCCAAAAATTGCTTCTATATTTAAAAATGAATTCAGCCAAATGTTTTTAGGAAAATTCTCATCTAAAAAACAAAAAATTGAAAAAACGGCGGTTAATCTTTTAAATTCCAAAGTTGAAATTTATTTTTGTCCTAAGGATGATGTTTTAAATGAAAGAATTTTACCTTTAATTAAAGAAGCAAAAACGTCAATTTATGTTAGCGCTTTTTATTTAACTCATAAAGATTTAATTTTTGAATTAATTAACGCAAAAAAGCGTGGGGTGAGGGTTTTGATAATTCAAGATGCCTTGGCTGCAATTAATTTTAAAGATAGAGTTAATCTTTTAAGAAATGCTAAAATTCCTGTTATTGTTGAAAATTGGGGTGGCAAAAATCATTCTAAAACAATTTTAATTGATTCAAATGTTTTAATAACCGGAAGTGCGAATTTTTCAAAAAATGCTTATGTAAAAAATGATGAAAGTGTGTTAATTATTAAAAATTCAGCGCTTGTTAGATTTTATGAGGATTATTTTTTATCTTTATTTAATTCAATTGATTTTAAATATTTAAAACAAATTCCTCGTTCAGAAAGTTTTGATTCTATTAATTCTTGTTTTGATGGAATTGATAATAATTTTGACGGAAAAACAGACCTTGATGACGATGGTTGTAAATTAAAGTAACTCTTTGTTAACTAATTTGCATTGAGAAGTCAATTTTTGATATTATATTAATATAAGCTTTAAAATTAAGGAATAAAAAATGGAATTTTTCAGAAAACACAGAAGGATTATTGTTATATTTTTAACGATTTTTATAGTTGCGTGGATGGTTGGAATAGGTGCATTGTTAAGCGTATTGTCATAAAATGAATAAAATTTTCAAGAAAAATTTAATAATTTTAAGTTTTTGTGCTTTTCTTTTGGCTCAAAACTCTTGTTTTTGTGCGCCGACTCCTAAATTAAATATTCAAAAAAATCAAATTGAAGAAAAAAGAGGACAGGCAAAAAAAGAAATTCATAAACTTAAGCTGCTTGAAAAAATTGAAACAAACAGACTCTATAAAAACCAGCAAAAACTTGAATCAACTCAACATAGCCTTCAAAGAAGCCAAAGAGAATATGATGGCGCTAAAAGTGAAGTTGCTCATCTTGAAAGAAAACTTGATACTTTGCTTATTGAACATAAAAAACATCAAGCATACACTTCAAAAAGGCTTGTTCAAATTTTTAAACACAAAAGAAACAGCTACATTGAATTTTTGTTAAATTCTGAAGACATTAACGCATTTTTAGATAGATTATATTTTGAAAACATTGTTATTTCTTATGATAAAAAGAAATTAATTGAATCACAAATGTGTGCTAGAGAGGTTTTAGCCTTAAAAGCAAGAATTGAAATGCAAAAAAGAAATCTTGAAACATCAATTGCATCAATAAATAGACAGCAATTAGATATTCAAGAAGCAATTTCTAAAAATGAAAAACTAATTGAAAAATTAAAAACTGACCGTGCAACTTGGGAAAAAGCTGAAAAAGACCTTGCAAAACAATCAAAAGCAATTTCTCAAATGATTAACCAAGAAATGAAGAAAACACAAAAAGATGGTGTCAGCGTTGTGGTTACAGGTGGTTTCACAAAACCTGTTGCAGGAAGAATTACCTCTCCTTTTGGTTGGAGAGTTCACCCAATCTTCAAAAGAAAAATTTATCACTCAGGTGTTGATATAGGTGCACCTTATGGAACTCCAATTAGAGCGGCAAACTCTGGTAGGGTAATATTTGTTGGATGGTATAGCGGATATGGTAAGGTTGTAATTATTAACCACGGCAACATTAACGGCATTCCTACAACAACTTTATATGCCCACATGTCCCAAACTTGTACAAGACAAGGCGAAAATGTTGCAAAAGGTGCGATTATCGGAAAAGTTGGTACAACAGGATATTCAACAGGTCCTCACTTACACTTTGAGGTTCGTCAAAAAGGTAATCCGACAAATCCATTAAATTTCATAAGATAGTTTGAAGTTGAATTGTTTTTGTTGTAAATTAAATACAGTAGCTCACCTGAGGGGAAAAATTGTCTAAGACAAAAAAGAGGGTTAATTTAGTTTTACTTTTGATATTTTTTGCTTTATGCAAAAATGCCTCTTTTGCGCAATATGAAATAGTTAGAGCTAAAACTGTTGGAAATGAGGCAATTGAAGAACCCCTTGAAGTTAATCAAACATCAACTTTTAACGATCCATCCGTTCCATTATTACCTGAACAAGATTGTATCGGCGCTATTTTACAACAAAAAGCAAAGGGCTTTTTCAAAAAAAAGAAAAATAAAACCCTTCAAAATGAAGAATTATCTAATTCTGAATTAAATAATGAAACTGTTAAAGATAACAATGACGACGGTTCTTTTATTGACGCTAAAAAATATAATGAACCTGTTGTTGATAACAAAAATAAGTTTCAAATTAATGCAGATAAAATAACTTATGACGATGAAGAAGGTAATGTTTATGCTAAAGGGCATGTTGAAATTATTTCAAAAGAACAAGGAGTTACCTTAAAAGCTGATGACGCTGTTTTAGATAAACCAAGCCAAACAATTAAACTTCATAACAACGTTAAAATTATAAAAGACGGCACAGAAATGCGTGGCGAATATCTTGTTATTGATCTAAACGAACAAAATATTCTAATGGATGAGCCGACAACAGTTGCGTATTCTTTTGTAATTAAAGCCCAAGAAGGCTATTTAATTGCTAATGATATTCAAATGTTAAATGGTACTATTAAAAGTGAAAAAAATACCCAAGTTGCCCTTGAAACAAGAGGTTTTCAAACTTATGAAAACATTACCTATAATTTTCGTCGTTTAGGGGCGATGGAAAGAGAAATAGACCAATCTAAAAAACAAGTTTATACAATTAATGCTAAAGAAATTGTTTTAACAAGCTATAAAGACCATAACTCTTTAAAATTAAAAGATTCTGATATTTATTATGGCAAAAGAAAAGTAATTAATGGAACTGATATTGAAATAATTTCAGATAAACAAAACCAAGTTGTTGAAACAAATTCCCCTGAAGGTGGTAATTTAAGAGCATTTGGTATGTACATTGGTTATGGCTATGCACTTCGTTTGCCGCATGGTCAAACTTTAAAACTATTACCTGCCCTAACTTATGGCGATAGTAACATTGGGGTTGGTTTAATTGCAAAACATAGAAGTAAAAGAAGTTATTTAGAAGCTGGCTATTCAACTTCAACAACAAACTTAGTTGCAAGAGGTCGTTATAAATTTAACAACAATTTAAGTTTTAGATACGGCAGACAAGCCTATATTCCAGAAGGATTTTTAGGGGCAAGACGTTCAGGTTATGCTGCTCAATTGGAATACACAAAAAGTTTTTACATGCCTGATTTAGATATTTCTTTAAACCACGGGGTTTATGGCGGTTTCTTTTCTGATTACAAAAAAAGCCACCAAGAAGAAGCCTACGCTACAACAAGATTTAGATATATGGCACAAGCGATTAAGCCTCTTTTAAAATACGAAAATAAAGAACAAGATTTATCAATCACTTTATCAGGTAGAGCAGAAGCCGCAGCCACTTTATATGGTTCAGGTCAAACAACAGGTGTTGCTCGTATTGGTCCATTTTTATCTACAAAAGTAAGAAGATGGGAATCAAGCATTGGCTATTTAATTTCAGGTGTTCACGGAGATAGCCCGTTTTGGTTTGATAAATATATGTATGGTAAATCTTCTGTTATGTTGAATGAAAAATTCAACTTTAACAATAAGTTTGCTCTTGGCTACAGAGCCACAGTTACGCCATTAAAAGATAACTATCAAAATGAACTTTTAACAGAATCAAGATTTTACGCTATTTTTGGTCCGCAAGATTTAAAAATGGTTATTTCTTATGACTTTATTCGTGATATTGCTCATTTTGACTTTATGTTTCTTTTAGGTTCAGATTCATCTAAAATTAACTTTGAAAAATTAACCACCCAAAATATGGATGGTTCTAAAAATAAAAAAGATTTTTATAAAAACGCTAAACCGGTTAAAATTGAAAAACCTGAAAATATTTAGCCTTCAATGATTTTTTTAAATTTTTCAAAATCTTCAATAGTATCAATTCCTATTGGATTTAAGTTAACGCATGCTACTTTTATTTTCATGCCGTTTTGAAGCGCTCTAAGTTGCTCTAGGCTTTCTTGTTTTTCAAGATTTGTTTGTGGAAGTTGCGTCATTTTAATTAATGAATTTCTTTTATAGCCATAAATTCCAATATGAGCATAATAAGCTGAAGCGTTTTTATTTCTTTCATAAGGAATAGGACATCTTGAAAAATAAAGCGCATTAAAATTATTATCAAAAACACATTTAACGCAGTTTGGGTTGTTTATTTGTTCTTCTGATTTTATTTCACGAACCAAAGTTGAAATATCTGTATCTTCTTCTTTTAAAAGAGTTTCAATTGCAATATCAATAACTTCTGGTGTGATTTGCGGTTCATCCCCTTGCAAGTTTAAAATATAATCAAATTCTTCATGTCTTTTTGCTATTTCAGCTATTCTATCGGAACCACATTTATGGTTTTCATCTGTCATTTCGCAAACGCCATTAAATTTTTCAACAGCTTCTTTAATTCTTAAATCATCTGTTGCAACAATAACATTTTCACCAAATTTAGATTTTTTAGCCGCTTCATAAACATATTGAATAATTGGTTTATTTTTAACTTCTAATAAAGGTTTAGCCGGA
>OIYG01002659.1_pt1 | contig 11044 bp, 9 predicted proteins | sample 1587861 | NCBI WGS metagenome assembly OIYG01 (sample SAMN03283272) | human gut metagenome | biome: human-associated habitat; material: feces | host: Homo sapiens | place: Peru | collected 2012 | reverse complement strand
ACATTGTCATAATAACCACCCACATTTTTACTTCTTTCTATGGTTTATTATAACACTTTTTCTATGTTATTCTATGTTTTTAATAACAGTCAATCTCCTCCTTTCTTATAACTTAATAGTTATTATCTTATTGATGGATAAGCGATTAACAAAACATACCCATTGAATTTAATAAAATTGTACTATAAACGGGTGCTTTTGTCAGTTGATTTGGAACTAAAGTCCAAGAAACAATGCGCATCAGATTACTGCGAAAGATTGCCTGTTGTTTATTGCTTTTTTGTTATAGAAGAAGGAGGCGTTCGAAATGAAACTTGCAGGCGTTGAGCGATAAAATCGAGGCAGCTGACGGGACATCATTGAAACGCCCGAATATGATCACTTTGTTCCGGCGGTCTTGCAGAACGTTTTGGAATGGCTGGTATACACAAGCTACGCATTTAAATTCACCTTTTTCTAATATTATTTGTTATAATGGAAATGATAGGCAAATGTATAAAAAAACACTTGTGCCTATAGCAGATGAAACAGGAAGTGAATATTCGTGAAAAAAGAGCTTAGACAAGCTAAGATTGAACAGTTGATTACCAAGCAGATAATTTCAAATCAGGATGATCTGTTAAAGGCTTTAAAGAAAGCGGGAATTTCAGCTACTCAGGCAACGATCTCGCGGGATATTCGCGAAATGCAGATTGTTAAGCAGCAAGACGGCGATGGTCATTTGCGTTACGTTGTCTTCAAGGAACAAAATCAAGCCGAGTGGCTCAGACTTTATAAGGCAATTTATGATTTTGTGATCGAAATTACTCAAGTCGAATTTGTCAATGTCGTTAAGACGATGCCAAGAAATGCAAACGTTTTGGCGGCAATAATCGATGATTTGAAACCTGAATGCGTTGCCGGAACGATTGCTGGCTATGATACGCTGGTAGTAATCAGTCCCTCCGCAGATGCTGCTTTAGAGTTCAAAAAGATGACTATTGAACATATCAATCATGATGCAATCGGAACCGCGCCTGAAGATGATTAAGTTTCTCTTATAAAACTCCTTTTATCAGAGCAGATGTGATAATATTTCTTAAGTATAAAAGAGCATGGAAGAGGATCTGAATGGACAAATCTTTTTTTAAAAAAATAACAGAATCGCTTAAACGGTATTTGAGCTTGTTTGGAAGCTGGCTTAAGGAAAAATGTCATCGTTACCAATTGATCAGATGGTTCATCGTGGCATGTTTGAGCATTTTTTTAGCAACAAGCATTTATTTGATTTACGTAGCCAAGACAGCCAATGTCAAGGGCCTCGAGAATGCCTTGGAGAGACCGACGACGATTTATGACAAAGACGGTGACAGGGCAGGATATCTGTATTCTCAAAAAGGGACATGGGTTTCTCTTGACAAGATTTCGCCAAATGTTGCCGATGCGGTTTTGTCAACTGAAGATCGCAATTTTTACCATGAATACGGCTTTTCCGTCAAGGGGATGGCGCGCGCGCTATTGCTCAATCTGAAAAATCGGATCATGGGCAGCGGCGATATTGCGGGCGGCGGAAGCACGTTGACGCAACAGCTTGTCAAAAATGCCTTTTTATCGCAAGAGCAAACGATTTCCAGAAAGGCCAAGGAAATTTTCATTGCGATGCAGGTTGAAAATACGTACAGCAAAAAGCAGATTTTGGCGATGTATTTAAATAATGCGTATTTTGGTAACGGTGTTTGGGGCGTTGAGGATGCGTCAGAAAAATATTTTGGTGTTCATGCTTCGCAGCTGACGGTTCCGCAAGCGGCAACGATTGCCGGAATGCTGAAAAATCCGAACGGATATAATCCAAAGGATCACCCGGCAGAATCAAGACAAAGGCGCAACGTTGTCTTGGCTTTGATGAAAGACAACGGCAAGTTGACGCAGGGGCAGATGAAATCATATCAAGGCAGTCCGATGATTACGAGCGATAATTACCAGTACGATTCGGGGTATCGTTATCCGTATTTCTTTGATGCGGTCATTGACGAAGCAATCAAGGAATATGGTCTTAGCGAAGAAGATATCATGAATCGCGGATATAAGATCTATACGACGCTTGATCAAAACTATCAGTCAACGATGCAAACAGATTTTGCCGACAGTTCGCTTTTTCCTTATGATGAAGATGACGGGACTCGCGCGCAGGGTGCTTCAATTGCCATCGACCCAAAGACGGGCGGTGTAACGGCTTTGGTGGGCGGAAGAAACGACAGCCATGTTTTCCGTGGATACAATCGCGCAACGCAGCTCGTTCGTTCACCCGGATCGACGATCAAGCCTTTAGCCGTCTATGCTCCTGCTCTTCAGCATGGTTACCATTATGATTCGATGGTTGAAGACAGGTATCGGGCTTATGGTTCCAATAAATACAGTCCTAAGAATGCGACGGGGACGTATCAAGGTAAAATCATGCTTTATCAGGCTTTGGCCGAAAGCAAAAATACGACTGCAGTATGGTTATTGAATAAAATCGGAGTCTCGGAGGGATATCGTTCAGCCGAAAAATTTGGGTTGAAACTATCAGATTCCGATAAAAACCTGAGCCTTGCTTTGGGCGGATTGGAAAAAGGCGTCTCTCCAATGACGATGGCATCTGCCTACTCTGCATTTGCCAACGGAGGCGTGAAATATGATGCGCACTTTATACGAAAAATCGTCGATGCTTCCGGAAAAACGATTGTTGACGAAGAAGATGCCGATTCGACCAGAGTTGTTTCGGAAAAAGTTGCCAACGAGATGACAAGCATGATGATTGACGTTTATAAAAACGGAACGGGGGCTTCTGCAAAACCGTACGGCTATACGATCGCAGGAAAAACCGGTTCGACTCAGGGAAACGGGGTTGATCCGACTGCAGCCGATACTGACAGATGGTATATTGGCTATACGCCGGACATTGTTTTGGCAACTTGGGTCGGGTTCGATTCAAATAAAAATTCGATTGAAAATGCCGGTATCAGAGGCGGGGCAGCGTTGTTCAAGTCGGAAATGGAAGGCATTTTGCCGAAGACGAAGCAAAGTCAATTTAAAGTCAAGGCAGCATCGACCTTGGCATATGAAAATATAAGCAGCAGTTCAAATATTTGGGATTCGATTAAAAATGCCGGAACCAACATTGAAAAGTCGGGTTCCGGAATTAAGCAAAAGGTCGACTCATGGATTGATGCCGGCAAACAGAAATTACAACAGATTTTCGGAAATTAATGGAGGAATCAGCATGATAAATATTTACGATACGGCCAACCAGATGGAACAGGATTTAAGAAAAACCAGTCAATATCAGGAGCTTCAGACTGCTTATGAAGCCTTGAAAGCTGATGAGACGGCTTTTAAGTGTTTCAACGAGATTCATTCTTTGCAAGAAGAACTTCAAAAAAAGCAAATGTCTGGACAAAAGCCGACTGAAGACGATTTTAAGAAACTTCAGGATTTAGGCAAAGAAGCAGACGGATATGAGACTTTGCAAACGTTGATGCAAAAGGAACAGGCTCTGAGCATGATGATGGATGAACTGAGCAAGATTATTTTTCGTCCGATTCAAGAACTTTACAAAGATTAATTACGGAGCGGGACATGTCTTTTTGTCTCGCTCTTGTTTTCGTGTTAAAGTAATAAAGGATATGCGAATCAGATGGAGGAAATATGACGAAAAAACTATATGACTATGACGTAGGCGAAAACGTTTCTTTGTTTGTTTTGATTAAAACAGCGGAAACCAGGATTGCCAAAAACGGCAACAAATTTATTGCACTCAATTTTTCGGATAAATCTGGCGTAATCAGTGCTAAATTTTGGGATGCGACCGCAAAAGATATTGAACAGTTCAAAGCTGGCAATGTCGTTTATTTGAAGGGAAAGCGCGAGAATTATCAAAATAATCCGCAGATTAAGATTGCGCATCTTCGTTTGGCAAAAGAAGACGAACCAAAAGATCCGAGGCTTTATGTCCCGGATGCACCGGAGGAAATTCGCAAAATGAAAGAGGAACTGGAAGGGTATTTGGAGAAAATTGAGAACAAAACGTGGCATGACGTGGTCAAGCTGCTTTTTCAAGAAAATTCAGAGCGGTTCTTGGCTTTTCCTGCTGCCAAGTCAAATCACCATGCCTATTCAGGCGGATTAGCCTATCACACGCTTTCAATTTTACGCCTGGCAGAAGCAGTTTCCGGAGAATACCCTGAGATAAATAAATCTTTGCTTTATGCAGGTGCAATTTTGCACGATATGGGCAAGACGTTGGAGCTTTCAGGACCGGTAGCAACGACATATACTCTTGAAGGAAATCTTCTCGGACATATTGTTTTGATTGATGAGCAGATTGTCTTGGCAATGAAAAAACTAGATATTGATTTGGATTCGGAAGATGCAGTTTTGTTGAGACATATGATTGTTTCGCATCACGGTTTGCTTGAGTATGGTTCGCCAGTGAAGCCGCTTTTGCTTGAGGCCGACGTTCTTCATCAGCTTGACAATTTGGACGCGTCGATTCAAATGATCAGAAACTCCGTGGCAAGAACTGAAGGCGGAGCTTTTACTGAAAGGCTTTTTGCAATGGATGGGAGAATGTTCTATCATCCGAAAGTTAAAGAAAAAAACGATTAAAATTAAATTGCTGTCCTGATTTCATGATTTTCAAGCGATCAGGACATGCTAAAATGCCCATGACATGGAAAGGGTGATTTTCCTGTCACGGGCATTTTTTATTTTATCTTAAAGTCGCTTGGGGGCAGATAAAGTTGTTTATAATTTGAATTTATCAGTTTCTTCTTTAAGAGTTGCCGAAATATCGCGGAGGTCGGAAACGTGTTGCGTGAATTCGTCCATCGTTGCGAGAACTTCTTCAGAGTTTGCTGAAACTTCTTCTGTACCGGCAGCATTTTCCTGAGTCGAAGCAGAGATGTTCTCGAGTCCCTCAAGAACTTGATTTTGAACGTTTTCGATATTCCCGCTGGCCTGTTCGACATTGGAGATGCCGTCTGCCATTGATTGATTGCGTTTAAAGACTTCCATAGTTGACTTGATTGCTTCTTGAATGAGCTTGGACTGCTTTTGTCCTCCTTCAAGCGAGGCGTTCGTCTGATCGACCATGCTGCTTGATTGTGCTTGGATATTGGCAATGATTGCTTCAATTTCCTTGGTTGATGCAGCGCTTTGTTCTGCCAGCTTGCGGATTTCTGCGGCAACGACCGAGAATCCTTTGCCTGCTTCACCAGCACTCGCAGCCTCAATTGAAGCGTTTAAGGCAAGCAGGTTGGTTTGGCGAGAAATTTCGTTGATGACGTTGATGATTTTGGTAATGTCTTGGACGTTGGCATTCATTTCTTCAACGCTGTGCATCAATCTTTCCATGGCACTCAGTTCTTCTGACCAGCTGCTGTTGACTTTATCCATCGTGCTCATGTTTTCTTGATTGATTTCCGAGCTTTGTTTTGCTTCTTCATTCATGTTTATGACGTTTGTGTGAAGCTGATCGATAATTTCTGAAAGTTCTTTCAGTTTTGTTACGCTTTCTTGTGTTTCTTCGGCCTGTGAACTTGTGACGTCAGCAATTCCGGTGATGGTTTGGGATACTTCTTCAGTAGCCTTTCCTGTTTGTTTGGAAAGCTCAAGCAATGAATCGGACATTTGCGCAACGTTTTTGCTTTGCTTTTGAACATTATGAATCAGTTCAACTATTGATTTGACCATCATGTTGTATGCATAGACAATTTGACCGAATTCATTGCCGTCCTTTGCTGGAACAAACAATTTTCTGCCGAAGCGTTCTACTCCTGAAACGTCATTTCCGATATCTTCCGGAACGAGTGAAAGGTTTCCTTTAGCACTGGATGCAAAGACGTCGACAAAATGTTTTGTGCCGGAACGTAGCGCTTTTTTGATGAATTCTGATAAAGCGACGATGACGAGCATGATAACGAATGCCATGATGATAATCCAGTTTTCAAGACCATAGCGTTCACAGTACAGATCATTTTTGGCAACGGCGGCTACTGCCCATGAATTGCTGCCTTTTGCTCCCTTATCGTAGTAGACGTCGGCAATTTTGGCGTTGGGATTCAATAAGTGGAAGATTTTTCCCGAGTTTTCTTCTGCAATGCTGAGGTATTCGGCTTTACCGTTTGAAACTCTGATATAGCCTTGTCTTGTCGGAGCATTTTTAATTGCCTTGAAGACAGAATCGTTTGAAACGTCATTGCCACGCTTGAATGCATTGATTTCAGTCGGAACTTTTTTAGGGATGTCGCTGCTCGTAGTATGTCTTGAGGCTAAGACGCGTGCTGATTTTGAAACAAGTGCGACGCGTCCCGTTTTGCCGACTTCCATTTTTTTAACGACGAATTCGATGTTCTTGTATGTAATTTCAAGACTGACGACGCCTAGCTGATTGCTTTGATTACGAACCGCAATGGCACAGCTTGTAACGTAACTGCCAGTTTGTTCATCAAGGTATGGGCTTGTCCAAATGATTTTGCCTTCGTTGTTGACGGCTTTTTTATACCATTCGGTATTCTTGGCATTAACATAGGTCTTTGATTGTGTTGTGCTTATGGCGTGATTTTTTGAATCCACGAATGTTGCCCCGACGATGTCCTGGTTACTGTTTGCAACAAGCTTTAAGATGCCGCCGATTTGGGCTGCATCAAATTTTGATCCGTTGAGCATTGTTCCTTTTGCGACCGATTCAAGCGTTGAAGCGGTTTGGGTATTCAGTTTCAGCCTTTCATTTTGAATGATTCCGACGGAACTTGTCTTGGTCATGTTGTTTCGGGTGATCAAGACGTTCGATAAAGTGAGATAGGATACGGCGAATATAATGAAGATGGGAATGAAACTGCAAAAAATGAGCAGCTTGCTTAAAGTATGAGCAATCGATTTGTTTTTGCTCTTTTTTTGAATATGATTCATGAATAATCCTTTCCTTTCAGTTTATTTCATGTTTGACAGGTGTATTTAACAACCTACATTTTACATAATCGGATTAATGGTACTTATTTTTAATATCTTTAATTAAATCTAATTTAAGCCGGATATATAATTCGGTATGTATAATTGTTTTTGGTACAACTTAAAATATTTAGATTAAATTAAAATAATAAATTTTTGCAGTGCTGATTCAAAATGATGTTTGACCTAAAGTCAACTTAATTCAATACCATTGCATGGAACTGAAAAATTTCGGATGACACCATTTTCATGAAGTGTCTGTTTTTGTTCAATCGCGTAAAATGGTTGGAGGAAAATTTAACAATGCGTGCGCACATGGGGATTGTTTTGGGATGAACAGTTCGAATGTTTCGAATGAAAAGTTGATGCTTCAAAAATAAATTCGGTCAAGTGGGACGTCAAAGACTTTGAACTTCCGGTGTGAGTTGCGGACATGGATTTTAAGGGCAATCACAATTGATGTTTGCATTTGTCGGAAAATATCGAAAAAATTCGTCAAACACTTGTATTTCAGCCATTATTCAACTATTATTATGTAAAAGACACTCTGAAAATGTGAAACGAGGTATGATTATGAGTGAAAAGTTAAGAGTCGGTGTCATCGGGGCTACCGGGATGGTAGGACAACGTTATATTTCTTTGTTGGAAGATCATCCGTGGTTTGACGTAACTTGCGTAGCAGCGAGTCCGAGAAGTGCGGGCAAAACTTATGCCGAAGCAGTCAAGGGACGTTGGCGCATGGATAAACCGATTCCTGAAAAAGTTCGAGACCTTGTTGTGCTGAATGCAAATGAAGTTGAAAAGGTTGCTTCGGAAGTAGATTTCGTATTTTCTGCCGTAAGCATGTCAAAAGATGAAATCAAAAAAATTAAGAAGAATACGCAAAGACCGAAACTCCGGTTGTTTCGAATAACAGCGCTCATCGTTGGACGCCAGACGTTCCGATGATTGTCCCGGAAATTAATCCTGACCATACGGCCGTTATCAAGTACCAACGTGAACGCTTAGGCACAAAGAAAGGTTTTATCGCTGTAAAGCCCAACTGTTCGATTCAAAGTTATGCTCCGGCATTGTCTGCGTGGCTGAAGTTTGAACCTTATGAAGTGATTGCAACGACATATCAGGCAATTTCCGGTGCCGGAAAGACGTTTGCTGATTGGCCTGAAATGGAAGGAAACATCATTCCGTTTATTTCGGGCGAAGAAGAAAAGTCAGAAAAAGAACCGCTCAGAATTTGGGGACATGTCGATGATGCAAAAAAGGCAATCGTTCCGGCGGAAAGTCCGGTAATTACGACGCAATGCGTCCGCGTTCCTATTCTTTACGGGCATACGGCCGCTGCTTTCGTTAAGTTCAGACAAAATCCTTCGAAAGAAGAATTGGTGCAAGCATTGCTTGAATATAAAGGAGTTCCGCAAGAATTGGGACTTCCAAGCGCTCCTAAGCAATTTATCCAGTATATGACGGAAGATGATCGTCCTCAAGTCAAATTGGACGTAAACTTTGAAAAGGGAATGGGCGTTTCAATCGGCCGTCTGCGCAAAGATAAGGTGTATGATTGGAAATTCATCGGATTGTCTCATAATACTGCACGTGGTGCTGCTGGTGGCGCAATTGAGTGTGCTGAGCTTTTAAAAGCACAAGGATATATTACCAAAAAATAACATTAACTATTATCAAAATCTCGCAAGTGTTTTTGTTTTCACTGCGAGATTTTTTGTTTAGCAAGCAATATGTATCAATTACATATTTTTATTTATGAATCATATACATGATACCCTTTTTATTGATAATTATTTTTTTGTATGATAAATTGTATTTAGATAAGAAGGGGGGAGGATCATGTCATTAGAAATCGCAAATTTAAACAAGCATTTCGCAGATAAACAGCTAGGACAAAAGCATGTTTTAAAAGACGTGACTTTTAATGCGGAAAATGGTCGAATCGTTGGCTTGATAGGGAAAAACGGTTCGGGAAAAACCACGACGTTTCACTGTATTTTAAAGTTTATTAAGTATGACGGTCTTATCAGACTTGACGGCAAAGAGATTAACGAAAACACTTATAATCGAATCGGATATCTTCCGGAGGAACGCAGTCTGATGCCAAAATTAACTGTCTATGAGCAAGTGCGTTTTTTGGCCAGACTCAAGGGAATGTCCAATCAAAGCATCAAAGACGAGTTTCCTAAGTGGATGGATCGGCTTGACGTCGTCGGAAAACCAAATGACAAAATTAAAAGCTTATCAAAAGGAAATCAGCAAAAGGTGCAGCTGATTGCGACTTTGATTCATAAGCCTGACTTCATTATTTTGGATGAACCTTTTAGCGGACTGGATCCGTTGAATACGGATATTTTGAAAAAAGTTATCTTTGACGAGCAAAGGCGGGGTGCAACGATTATTTTTTCAGATCATTCCATGAGCAACGTTTCTGAGTTATGCGATGACGTCGTCATGATCAATGACGGAAGAATCGTTTTGAACGGACCGATTCAGCAGGTCCGCGACAGTTACGGCCTGACAAGAATTATTGTCAGATGCGCGCTTTCGACAGAAGAGCTGCGTGCGGTGCCGCACGTCCTTTCAGCCGACAAACGCAAAGACGGCGGCGTTGAATTGAGAATTGAGGATGAAAAATACGGGTCTGAAATATTTAATTTTATTTCAAAGGGATCATATGTCAGAACGTTTGACCATGAGCCACCGACGCTTGATGAGATTTTTAAAGAGAAGGCCGGTGAAAAAAATGAATAAGATCGTTTTGGTATTTTTGGAAACTTTTAAGCGGCAAGTCAAGTCATGGAGTTTTCTTATCATGGTGCTGGCACCGTTTCTCGCCATAGGTTTGGGATTTTTGTTAGGCAAAGTCAGTTCCGATAATGCAGAAGATATGGTAAAAGACGTTACTGAAATTGCCGTTGTTGCGACAAGCAAGGATCTTCAAAAACAATTCGAAAATCAAACGAACGTCACCATCAGATATGAAAGTCTTGATAAAGCAAAGAAGGCCCTTGATAAAGATAAAATTGCAGGATACGTCAGCGTGTCATTAAAAAAAGGAAGATACGAGGCAAGTTATCATGGCAAGGGATCGATTGATGAAACGTCAAAGGCCGGAATCATGAACGTCCTCTCAAGACTTCAGTCATCACAAAATATCGTTGCGGCGCAATTAAATGACGATCAGCTTCATAAGCTTCAGGTTCAGCCAAATTTTGTTGAAATTAAAAATTCGGCATCAAAACAAAATCAGATTGATAAAAAGCAGCAGGAAAAGTTTGCGAATAAAACTGCCTACATGATTTTGCTATTTGTGATGTATTTTATTTTGATAACATACTCAGCAACGACCGCACAAGAGATTTGTTCCGAAAAGGGGACGAAGATAATGGAAGTTTTATTTTCAAGCATGCCCGCAAGGAACTATTTTTATGGCAAAATGCTTGGATTGACGATGGTTATTGTTTTGCATATCTCAATCTATGCAATCGGCGGCGGAGTGATATACGCTTTGGCTCCAAGACTTTGGGGGGATGAAGCCTTGTTTAAAACGGCATATGAAATGATCAATATCATTTTTAAACATCTTATCTCAATCAACTTGGTCTACGTATTGTTGATGATCATCCTTTGTACGGTTTTAGCCGCGCTTTGCGGGGCTTTGGTTGTTCGGATCGAGGATTCAAATAAGGCTGTTCAGCCAGTTATGTACCTGATTATTGCAGGCTTTATAGCTTCAATGGCATTTCAAGGAAAGCCCGAAAGCGTTATTGTTGTCGCTTTGTCCTATATTCCCGGCATTTCAGCGTTTTTTATGCCTCTCAGAATTATTAATGGTACCGTTGGAACGATTGGAATCGTTGTTTCGTTAACACTGTTTTTGGCGACCGTCATCCTTGCAATCGTAGGGTGCGCCCGGGTTTATCCAGGACTCATTCTTCAAACGGATGATGAACCGTTATTGAAAAATTTGAAAAAGGCATTGAATAATTAAAAATTCAGAATTTCAATTTTGAGTGGGTCTATACTAAATGGTGTTGATGATGATTTTTCAACACCATTTTTTGTATTC
>OIYG01002657.1_pt1 | contig 11047 bp, 13 predicted proteins | sample 1587861 | NCBI WGS metagenome assembly OIYG01 (sample SAMN03283272) | human gut metagenome | biome: human-associated habitat; material: feces | host: Homo sapiens | place: Peru | collected 2012 | reverse complement strand
TTCCGACATCCCTCGGATCGATCGGCAGATACGGAACTGTCCACAGATTGCTCTTGCTCTCTTCTCTGAACTGCATTCCTTTGGCAATCGCATCCTGGTGAGATCCTGAAAATGCTGTAAATACAAGATCTCCTGCATATGGCTGGCGCGGAGAAACTTTCATTCTTGTTACGCGTTCATAGATTTCACAAATGTCACTCATATTAGAGAAATCAAGTTCTGGATTCACACCCTGAGAAAACATATTCATTGCAAGTGTAATAATATCTACGTTACCTGTTCTCTCTCCGTTTCCGAACAATGTTCCTTCAATTTTATCAGCACCGGCAAGGATTCCAAGTTCAGCATCTGAAACTCCTGATCCTCTGTCATTGTGCGGATGCAGAGAAAGAATTACATTCTCTCTGTCGCGCAGATGCTTGTTAAAATACTCTACCTGACTTGCAAATACATGAGGCATAGCATTTTCCACTGTTGTAGGCAGGTTGATGATTGCTTTGTTGTCAGCTGTTGGCTGCCAGATCTCAAGGACTGCATTGCAGACTTCCAAGGCATAGTCAACTTCTGTTCCCTGAAAACTTTCCGGACTGTACTGGAATGTAAAGTTTCCATCGGTTTCTTCTGCTAACTCTTTCAAAAGTTTTGCACCGTCAATTGCAATCTGCTTTACCTGCTCTTTATCTTTCCTAAATACCTGTTCTCTCTGTGCAACAGATGTTGAATTATATACATGGATAATAGCATGTGGAGCACCTTTGACAGCGTCAAATGTTTTTCTGATAATATGCTCTCTTGCCTGTGTCAGAACCTGGATCGTAACGTCATCCGGAATCATATTCTGCTCGATTAATGTTCTTAAAAACTGATATTCCGTCTCAGACGCAGCCGGGAATCCAACTTCGATCATCTTGAATCCTACATCCACAAGCAGCTGGAAGAATTCCAACTTTTCATCCAGACTCATCGGCTCGATCAGTGCCTGGTTACCATCTCTCAAGTCAACACTGCACCAGATTGGTGCTTTGTCAATTGAATCTTTCTTTACCCAGTCATAACATGGCTCAGGTGGCATAAAGTAAGTCTTTTCGTATTTCCTCCAGTTTTCCATAATGTGTACCTCTCTTATATTTAATCAATTTAGTTGTTGTTTTTTAACACTCGTTTATATTAGCACAGGAAACTCTTAGATTGTAGTGACTATTTTAATCACCTCACTTGATCTTTCTTAATATTTCCTGCTTTTTGGCACGAATTTTGTGTAGAAAACAGATGGAAAATATATTCCAGACACTTTTCGAAGGTTCTCTTTTCTGCAGTCTGTGTTGTATAGACGGGATATTCACAGATCAATTTGCCATTTAACGTGCAGTGAATCCTGCCGACTTGCATTCCTTTCCTTACAGGAGCATCCAACTGATCAGGAATCTCATAGTCAACAGAAATTGTTTCATCTTCTTTCAATAGTAGAGAAATGGGTTTCAGATTTGCTTTAAGAGGAATCATGATTCCGTTTTTACCGGGATAATCGATCGTATCTGAATGTGATTTTATCCCATTATTTATAAATATCTGCCGGACCGGTAATTCAATTTCGAATGTCTTATATTGATAATGCTCCAAAGCATAAGTCATAAGAGTTTTCGTATCGGACCATTTATAACTCTTATTATTTGGCCATCCACAGGCAAGAAGTGCAACAATAAATGTCCGGTCATCTCTACGCAGCGCGCCGACATAACAATATCCGGCATCTGAAGTAAATCCTGTTTTTCCGGAAAGAGCGCCGTCCATCATATTTAAGAATGCATTATGATTATAACAGCTGAACGACCGTTTTCCTTCAACATCTTGAAACTGATAGGTTTCGGTACGCGTGATCGTAAGAAATTCTTCCTGTTTCTTAGAATTCATAATACAATAACGCATGATCCTTGCAAGATCTTCTGCTGTAGTGTGATGGATTCCACTTGAATCCGCTGCGTCTAATCCATTTGGTGTGATAAAATAAGTAGAATAACAGCCGATCTTCCGCGCTTTTTGGTTCATCTGATCTGCAAATTTCTCTACACTTCCGGCAACAGCTTCTGCAATTACAACCGCCGAGTCATTATGTGACTCAAGCATTAAGGAATAAAGAAGATCTTTTAAATAAAACTGTTCTCCTGCAACCATTCCAAGACGCACCTTTGGCTGCGCAGCAGCATGATCGCTTACTGTAACAATCTGATTTTCCGAATCAATTATGCCACTCTCTAATGCAAGGATGCAAGTCATAATCTTTGTTGTACTTGCCATTGCCCGTTCTTCCTGTCCATTTTTGGAAAATAAAATACGCCCGCTGTCCGCATCCATTAAGACGGCAGACAGGGCGTATAATTGTTTTAGCTCAGTAGTTCCAAAAACATGAACCGGAAAAGAAATTCCAATGATCATGCTGACAATCAGTATGCGAACAAAGAATAAATAGATTCTGAAATACCACTTTTTAAATTCTATCATCAATTGATTTCCTGTTTATATTGGAAGCTCCATTCTTCTTTTTATTTTATGATTCCAATGCAAGTTGTAGAATTCAAAAATCAAATGTCCATACGGATCTTTGCCTCATCTTCTGCTTCTTCTTTGAAATGTTCCAGCTGCTCCGGATTCAATGACGGAAGATCATCAATCGACGGTACACTGAATCTTCTTAAGAATTCTTCCGTCGTGCCGAAAAGAATCGGTCTTCCAGGTGCATCAAGTCTTCCGACTTCTTCTACCAGACCATATTCCACAAGTTTATTTACTGCGTGATCAGACTTTACTCCACGGATCTTCTCTACCTCTATCTTAGTGATCGGCTGTTTGTATGCAATGATTGACATTGTCTCAAGAAGAACGTCCGTCAGAGTATATTTCTTCGGCTGCTTTGCCACACGGATCAGATAGTCATACATTTCCTTCTTTGTACACATCTGATAAGACTTGTCCAGTTCAATGATGCGGATTCCTCTGTTCTTTGATTCGTATTTCTTCATCAGATCCTGAAGTAATTCTTCGGTTGTCTGCTCATCCTGTTCGATTGCTTTCGCAATTTTACTGAGTTCAACAGACTCTCCCATTGTAAATAAAATAGCTTCAATTGCAGCCTGAAGTGTTTTTACTCCTGCCATTTACACTACGTCTCCTTTTCTCTCGATCATGATCTCACCACAGGTAGATTCTTGTTCAACATAAATTTCACCCAGCTTCATCATTTCAAGAATCGCAAGAAACGTAACAACAACATGCATTTTACTCTTCTGCTTCTGAAGAAGCTGACGGAAACTGAACCGGCGGTGTTCCTGTAAATAATCACGCACATAAAGGAACTTATCTGTGAGTGAAACTTCCTCTTTCTCAATCTTGCCAAATTTACTTCTTACCGGATCCACTTTATCTGTCTGCCGACGCATAACTTCCTGAAAAACTTTCTTTAACTGTACCATTGTCAGATCCCCAAGTAAAAGGTCAAGATCAACTGGCTCCACATATTCCAGAACATCTTCTGGAATTGTCGGATTCTTATATAAAATCAGATCCGCATCTACCTGGCGGTCTCTGAGCTCATAAGACATGTATTTATACATTTTATACTGCAGCAGCTGTTCAACCAGTTCCTGCCTTGGATCTTCTTCCTCTCCGTCTTCTTTGACTTCTTTTGGAAGAAGCATCTTGCATTTAATATCCAACAACGTCGCTGCCATAACAAGAAATTCACTCATCACATTCAGATCTTCCCGCTGTATCTGACGGATATATTCCATGTACTGATTCGTAATCTCCACAATGGGGATATCGTAAATATCTACTTTATTCTTCTCAATCAGATGAAGGAGCAGATCCAACGGTCCTTCAAATACTTCCAGTTTTACCGGTATTCCCATAATAATCTCCTTTTATCTGCAAAGGGTGATTGCAACCACTTCTGCCGGATTAAACAGTCTCACATTAAATGTATGCGTTCCAAGCCCTTTGCTGACGATGATCGTCTGTTCTCCCTCCACGGTCATCTCTCCTGAATATTTTGGAAAAAGAAATGCCTGCGGAGTGATCACGCCGCCAATTCGCGGCAAGCGTACACAGCCTCCGTGCAAATGTCCAGACAAAATCAGATCGGAACCCCATTCCTTATAAGCTTCCATATAGGATGGATTGTGGGCAAGCAGAATGTGATAACTGTTGTCTGCGAAATTCTCTGTTGTCTCCTGCTGTTTTTCCTGATTTCCTGTAGTATGCTTTTCTCCCAAACATTTGTCCACATCTTCAGCGGTGACATCTGCCTTACGGAATTTTTTATTCACAATCAGTGGGAGTTCCAATCCGCTGATATGAATCTGTTGATTTCCCAACAGAATATCGCAACTTTCATTTTCAAGAAAACGAACCCCTTCTGCCTGTAACGTTTTACGATACTCTTCATAACACAAGGAATAGTTTTCCTGATTCTCCTTGATTCTCTGTTCATGATTTCCACTCGCATAATAAACCGGGCAGAGCTGCGGCAGACGACTGACAAAATCCAGTGCCTCTTGATATCGCACGTCATTTTTTGCCACTAGCATGTCTCCGCCAATTAAAATCAGATCCGGCTGCTCTGCTTTTATAGCTTCGAACAATTTATTGTTCTGCTCACCATAAACATGGTTGTGCATATCACTTAAAAAAATAATTCTGTTCGCTGGGTCTTTTTCGGCTGTGCAGGTTATCTTTGGTGAATGTACTTCGTAATGTGTTACACAAAAAGAATGCTGCTCCCGATACATTTCTGCTAATATAACTGCGCACACAATCAGAAAAAGAACTGTGAAAAAACCTAGGATGCTCATATCGTATGTATCTCAGACATCTCAGCTTCTGCAATCGCCACACCGGAACTTGATCCAATACGGTCTGCACCGGCATAAAACATCTTCCGTGCATCTTCCAGTGTATGAATACCACCGGATGCCTTTACCTTCATGTCAGAACCAACCGTCCGCTTCATAAGAGAAACTGCTTCTACAGTTGCTCCGCCGGTTGAGAAACCAGTGGAAGTTTTTACATAATCGGCACCTGCATCACGGCTTACAAGACAAGCCTCCTGAATCTCTTCGTCTGTAAGCAGACATGTCTCAAGAATCACCTTTACAATTACGTCATCCCCGGCAGCAGCTACAACCGCACCGATATCTCTTCTTACATAATCCCAGTTTCCACTCTTCAATGCCCCAATATGGATAACCATATCCAGCTCTTCTGCGCCATCTTTCACTGCTGCTGTTGCTTCTGCAATCTTCGCAGTTGTTGACATTGCTCCTAACGGGAAACCAATCACGGTACATACTTTAATTCCTGTGTTTTTCAGAAGAGAGGCACAAAGCGCAACACAGCTTGAATTCACACAAACAGAATGAAATCCGTACGTAACTGCTTCCTCACATAATCCCCGGATATCTTCCTCTGTTGCATCTGCTCTTAATAATGTATGATCAATACGTTCTGTAATCATTAATTTAATCTGCCTCCTGTATTTTTATATCCATTGCGGGTAGTAAAATTTCATAAAACAGACTAAAAATTATTCTGAGCTACCCGCATTCGTACCCTTTATTATAAAACATTTTCCATGTTCCCGACAAGTGTTATAATAATTTCTTCCAAATCTTTTTTAGATAATCTCCAAAATCTGCTTTTTCCACAGGTGTTGCAGCAATCAGATTTATGGATCCAATTTCTTTCCCGTTTATCCGATAACAAATCCGACCAACTGTTTCCCCTTTTTTCACAGGTGCTTTTACTTCATCTGGAATTTCTGTTATTTCTTCGACTTTCGATAAATCGGATCCTTCCGTATCTACATAAGTAAATCCTTCCTCATATTGAATCTTCAGATGTTCTTCTTTGCCACTTTTCACCAGAACTGTTGGCAGTTTCTGTTCTTTTGCTTTATAAATCCGACACTTTCCAAATCCATAATTCAATAATGTTACTGCATCCTTAAAACGACTTTTTGAATCCTCAGCGCCCATAATTACTGCAATCAGATCTACACCATTCTTACTTGCTGTCGCCGATACACAGAACTTTGCCTTTCCAGTGGATCCGGTTTTCAGACCAGTTGCATATTCGTATTGCCGGATCAGCTTATTTGTATTCGTCAGGCCAAATTCTGAAGAACCACGGGCAGTTGTATGCGTGATATTTTCCATCCAGACCGTACAGTAGTCCTTTATCTGCGGATATTTGGTCATCAGTTCCCGCGACATGAGTGCAATGTCTCTGGCACTCATCTCATGACCATCTGCATCTAATCCGTTACAGTTTACGAAGTTTGTATGTTTCATTCCAAGTCCTTTTGCCCGCTCATTCATTTGTTTTACAAACTCTTGTTCATTTCCGCAGATACATTCACTCATGGTTACACATGCATCGTTTGCGCTTGCGACAGAAATGCATTTTAGCAGCGTATCTACCGTCTGCATCTCTCCAGGTTCCAGGAATACTTGAGACCCTCCCATAGAAGCTGCATACTCGGAAGTTGACACTTCATCATCAAGTGATATGGTCCCATTTTCTAATGCATCAAAGATTAACAACATTGTCATGATCTTTGTAACACTTGCCGGCGGCCGCGCAGTATCTGCATCTTTTTCAAATAAAACCGTTCCCGTAGACATTTCCATAAGAATACCAGACGGCGCACTTATTTCTACTTCTTCCGCGTGGACTACAGTTGTTGGAAATGTAATCCTATACAGCAGAAAAACACTCAGCAGAATCACTGTAAAACCTTTCTTCATCTGCAATTCCCCCATGGACTATTCTTTTACCAGTATAGTAGCGATGAAGGGGAAATATGTCTGGAGAGAATTGACTTTTCAATTTTACAGGCGTATATTAGAAGTACTGTCCATTTTCTTTGATTTCAGAAAAATGGAATCTAATATTAGGAGGTCAATATGAGCTCACGCACTTATTACGATATTTTAGGTGTATCCAGAGATGCGACTCTGGAAGAGATTACTTCAGCGAAAAATGCATTGGCTAAGGTCTACCATCCAGATGCCAATATGCATAAAGATATAGATACAACTGCTTTTATGCAGGAGATTCTGGAAGCCTACCGGGTTCTTTCTAATCCGGCGAAAAGAAAAGCCTATAATCTGGAAATTTTTGGAGTTACAGACCGTGTTTTTAAGACATTTAAACTCACACCGGAAGACGAGAAAGAATCCGTTCCTTTCGTGACTTACTGGAATGCCGCAGTGCAGCTCCAGGATATCATTGATCAAAGTGTTCGTGTAATGGAACGTGCTTCCAGGACAAAGACACTCTCTCAAAAATTAATGAAAAAACTTGGGAAAAATGATCCGGATGAGATGCACCGTGAACGCCAGCTCAGCCGTCTTTCCATGCAGGCAATGCGCCAGATCACCACATTGAAAATGGCAGGAATTCCAAGCGAATACTGGAATATAGATGCCATGAACTGGCTACTGGTCCGTTGGGGACAAAGACAGGATACAGATTTCCGAAGTTTGTTCAAACGATATGATATCTACGTGGAGAAACACTATTCCACTTCCGAGAAGAAAAAACTGCATGCATATAAACGTCAGTTTCATCACAATTTGAAAAAGCTTCTTTCCTATGCATTGGAGGCATAAGAGACAGGGAGAAATATTTCCGGTATATTTATTAGAAGAATGAGGTACATCATGAAAATAAGAGTAGCATTTGTATGTTGGGGGAATATTTGCAGATCAACTTTAAGCGAAAGCGTGTTTACCTATAAGGTAAAAGAAAAAGGGTTGAGTGATCAGTTTGTAATAGACAGTTTTGCGACAAGCACAGAAGAAATCGGAAATCCACCGCATAGAGGTACAGTAAACAAACTAAAAGAAGTTGGAATTCCTTTAGTACCACATCGTGCAAAACAGATTTCATTTTCCGATTATGATAATTTCGATTATATCATAGGTATGGATTCGATCAATATAAAATATCTTAACCGCATGCTTAAAGGTGATCCGGATGGTAAAGTTTCTAAACTTTTAGATTACACATCACGAAAAGGTGCTGATATTGCAGATCCCTGGTATACTGGGAATTTTGATGCAACTTACAGAGACGTAAATGAAGGATGCGACGCTTTATTGGCTTATATTTTAGAGCAAAAATAATCGAGGGGGCAGATTTTGCTCCCTCTTGTTACTGTTCACACGTAGTGTTCACAGCAACGATTACAGCCCATTCAAAATGCATTTTCAATGCATGGGGCTGTAATCTGGCATAATTCGCTTACTGGCGCATAGCTTGACAGCAAGTGTCAAGCTTGCGAGTGAACAGTAACTCCCTCTTATCTATTTATTATTTAATGTCTAATCCAAATCTGTAAATCTCACTGATCCTGGCCTGTGCCTGTTCAGATTCTTTTTTCTTGATAAGATCGTTACGGTCACTTAAAATAGCAAGCATTTCATCCACAACTTCTACATCTGGCAAATCAGAATAATGGGATAAATATCCGATCATTCTTGTTGCTGTATAATCTGTATTCAGATTTCTGGTGACAAGATCACATAAATTCTCCGGGTAACCTCGTTCCATCATCAGATTGTAGAGCTGCATGCTGATTTCTGTTCTTGGTTTCATGGGTGTTCTCCTTTTTTTGTTGTAACCATTCTATCATGTTACGTCCAAAAAATCATCTATATTTACATGTAATATCTGCACAAAATACCGTGGGTTATTTTCGGGTTATTTTCTAACCGCCCATGCCTTCCAGACCTTAATTTGACTGGCTTTTTGAAGAAGCTTTCAAAGAGTGCCGTGGCAGATAATAATGATACAGTCAATCCGTTTACTGCAAACTTCGATGCCGGATAAACAACCCCACTTGGCTGTCCCGAAATACTCACCATGGAAGAAGTTGAGAGAATGACCCCCTTGCCTCTTGCCACCATACATTCTGCTGCTACACGAGTAGTATTAAATACTCCTTTTACATTTAGATCCATGACTTTATCAAAAGTCTCCTCTGTATAATCCATAAATGAGGTGTTTTCTGAAATTCCTGCATTATTTACCAGTATGTCGACACATCCATATTTTTCACTTGTCTCTTTAAAAGCCTTTCTGACAGACTCCATGCCTGCCAGATTTGGACTAATTCCAACAACTATTGCATTGGGATGTTTTTCTTTTAATCTCATTTAGACTACCTCCTCACTTAGTTTCTAGCTACATTATAAGCAAAAGGTAGATTATTTTCTGTGATATCATCACAAAATATCGCAATAAAAAACCCTGTTGCTCACGCACCAGGGTTTTGGTTTATCCATCCGTATTTAACACAAGATTAGGCTTCTATTCAACTTCTGAAAACTGATCTTTTCCAACATTACATAATGGGCATTCAAAATCTTCCGGAACATCCTCCCACTTTGTTCCTGGTGCAATACCACCTTCAGGATAACCTTCCTCTTCATCATATTCCCATCCGCAAACGTCACATACATATTTCATTAGTTTGTTCCTCCTTATAAATATATTAATACACAGCATATATTACTGTTGTATTTGTGTTGTTCTGTAACCTTAATATGTATAAATGCTTTTAGCATTTCCATAATCCATGCAGGTTACAATATGCATATACTTCTTCTACCTGTTCACCATCGCAAAGACAAAAATCTGCTACCGGCTCCTGCCCTGGATTTAACTGTTTTCTGTATATTCCCTGGTTTGTATTTAATGTAATCCACTCAATGAAATGCTCTTCAAGCATTGGATGTTTTGTCTCTCCGACCACGACATGAACATGACTGCCTTCTATCGTATATACAGGTACATGCTTCTCGACAGCAGCATCTGTCACTCCGGCTTTTAATTCCTGCATAGGTTCTCCGCAACAAATTACAGGTACACCCTTATCCTTTACCTTTTCAACAATGTTTCCACAATGCTTACAAATATAATACCTTACTTCCATGCCTTTTTCTCCTTCCATGTGTAAAATTTATAATTCAATTGTCTCCATAATCTTTTTCAATGAATCTGCAGATTCCTTAAGCTTTAACGCTTCCTCGCCACTTAAATTAATAGGTATATCAGACTCAATACCATCTGCACCTACAATAGCTGGCATACTTAACGATACTCCGTCAATATCATATACTCCATGAATCATGTGTGATACAGGAAGTATTGATTTTTCATCTCTCATAATCACTTCGCAGATTCTTTTTACAGACATTGCAATTCCATAATATGTAGCGTGCTTTTTGTTTATAATCTCATAAGCACTGTTCTTGACTGCTGTAGCTATTTCTGCCGTGTTTTCCTTGTGCTTGTAATGTCCACGCATTTCACACATTTCACTTAATGGAACACCAGATACATTGGCTGATGACCATGCTACAACTTCGCTGTCTCCATGCTCACCTACTATAAATGCATGAACACTCCTGCTGTCCACAGATAAATGCTCACCAAGCTTATATCTTAATCTGGCACTATCTAACACAGTACCCGATCCAATAACCCTGTTTTCTGGAAGTCCTGATAACTTTATGGCTACCTGAGTCAGGATATCTACCGGATTCGCAACTACAAGCATGATACCTGCAAAATTTCTCTTTGCTATTTCAGGAATGATTGACTTAAATATTGCTACATTTTTATTTACGAGATCAAGCCTTGTCTCTCCCGGTTTCTGTCCCGCTCCGGCAGATATGACAACAATTGCAGCATCAGCCACATCATCATAATCTCCGGCATATATTTTCATCGGACTCGCAAATGGAATACCATGACTGATATCCATCGCTTCTCCTTCTGCCTTGTTCTTATCTGCATCGATAAGGACAATCTCTGTAAACAAGCCACTCTGCATCAGAGCAAATACCGATGCAGAACCAACAAAGCCACAGCCTATCATTACTGCTTTTTTTGAATTAATCACTTTCTTCTTCGTAATAATCTCATCTCCTTAATAATTCTCTTCATGTACTTCAAAATAGCTCTGTGGATGATTACATACCGG
>OIYG01002655.1_pt1 | contig 11047 bp, 9 predicted proteins | sample 1587861 | NCBI WGS metagenome assembly OIYG01 (sample SAMN03283272) | human gut metagenome | biome: human-associated habitat; material: feces | host: Homo sapiens | place: Peru | collected 2012 | reverse complement strand
GTTCCAATTCATTCTTCAAAAATGCCATATTGGATATTTGCTCTCCATCCATCTTACGTGTGCCACGATTATATGTAATAAATGCAATTACAAGCATGCATGCAGAAATAATAACACTAAGATATTCGCCATTCATATTCGTTTTCCTTTCAAGTTTTCATCCTATTTAAATGCAATAATTCACTTAATTATCATATTTCTAGACTATAAATATCTTTAACTGCTACATCCATTAATTCATTGTATTGTTCTTCCGTGATTCTTCCAACTGCAAAGAATACATCAATTTTGTTTTTCAAATCATCTGTCAAACCTTTTCTTTCTTTTAATTTTAATAAAGTTTTAAATAACATATTCTATACCTCCAATTCTGTTAATGTTACCGCATACTCTGAATTTACATAAGCTTCTGCGGATTGTAAATCCATATCATAGATATAATCACGATTATCATTTAATTGTTGTTTCACATAATTCCAACCGTTAGCCATGCTTATTGGATAGTTGAACACTGTATATCCGTCTAACTGTTCTGAATTGACACTGATGTTTGTAACTGGATAATAGGTTGATAACATTTTTAAGGCTTCAACTTGTTCTGATGTTAAATCTTCTTCGACTTGCGCCTTTAATTCATAAATCACATAAGTATCTTTTATCAATCCAATTGCCGTTGGTTTGTCTGTGAATCTATCATCTACGAATACAATTGCTTTACTATCGGGCATATACACACGTCCATTTTCCATTGTCCATGAAGAACTTTTATATTGATTCGATATTGCTATTCCGTTAGCATTCCCATTTAGAATATTAATTGACAAATAGCCGTTACCGTTGGAATGGAATCCGTGTGATATATCTGAACTATCAACATCTTTCAAGTTTAATCGCTTTACTTTTCTATGTAGCTTTCTTTTTTCTACATCAATATAATCACTGATGTATTGTTGTCCGTTAATCGTTACATTCCCACCACTAGATACAGGAATCGCATTTAGTGTGATATTGTTAAGCATAACAGATTGAACCTTTAGTCCATCTTCATTTGTTACTTTAAATGTAGGATTCACAACACTCTTAATCTCAACCGGAGTTTCGGGGGAGGGTGTTCCATCCTGTGATGATTTTCCATATATCGTCATATCTTGAATCAATCCTTTATCAGAATCTGTTACATGCGTTTCTCCTTGATTACTAGCATAGAATTTAGTAATCTTTTTATCTGCTAATTCAGAAATAGCTTTTGTGTTCTGAGAAATTGCATCTGTGCTTTCTTTTAAATTGTCGGCATATTCCTTTGCTTTATCTTCTGAAGCTTTCGCATTTACGGCACTAGTGTTGGCTTCATCTTTCAATGTGTTTGTATCTGTTTTGATTTGATTAACTTCTGATATTGCTTGATTCGCAAAGGTTTTCGTATCATCCAAAATCTTCTGAGCATTTGTCGCACTAACTTGTGCATTTGTAGCACTCTGACTTGCATTTGTAGCACTCTCTTGTGCATTTGTAGCACTCTGACTTGCATTTGTAGCACTCTCTTGTGCACTTGTAGCACTCTGACTTGCATTTGTAGCACTCTCTTGTGCACTTGTAGCACTGGCTTGAGCGTTTACGGCACTTGTATTAGCTTCATCTTTCAATGCTCTCGTATCAGTTTTGATTTGATTCAATTCTGTTTTTGTTTGATTTACAAAGTCTTTCGTATCATCCAAAGCTTTTTGAGCATTTGTCGCACTAACTTGTGCATTTGTAGCACTGGCTTGAGCGTCTGATGCGTTCTGTGCGATTTGGCTAGCCAAGTTCCTATATTCCTCAGTTACATCACCGGGTTCGCCTTTTGGACCTTGAGGGCCGATATATTTTCCATCAGCTAAATCTTTTTCAATATTCTTCTTTAAAGTGATCAAATCATCATAGACAATTTGTAATTCTCTAGGCAATTCTTGTTCATTAAGTGCTTTTGCATTAATTTGATTTTCGTTAACATAAGCATTGATTGTATCAGATACAAATATAGTGTTCGAACTCTCAAGTTGATCAGTTATCTTTTCATCTGTAACAACAACATTCATTTGATAGAATCCACGTTTCCAAGTTAAAACATATTCAATTTTAAATTCTCCATCATCAATGCTATATGGCCACGTATGCGCTTTTCGCGATACTAATAAATAGATATTCCCGTTTGGCCATTTTTCTTTCAATTCAGATAAGTCAAAAGCAATTGCATTTACTCCACTTTCATATTGATTGCCAATCGTTATCTGTGTCTCGCTTACTTTTCTATTTAGATATACTTTTATCATGATTCCTCCTTATAAGGTATTGCTTGATGCCATTCCAAACCATCATATACGCTTAACCTAACAAGACTATAAGTATCTCTACTGCCTACACCGGAAGAATATGCGCTTATTCCGCTATCTAACTTCGGTTTATTTATTCTTCCGAGCGCCATGGAATACCCGCGTTTCCACATTCCATCAACAAACACCCACGCTTCCATATAAGTGAATGTTGTGTTAAATCTAAAATAAAACGGTTTGCTTGTTCGCCCAAGTGTATCTTCTACCATTACTTCAAAATAGAATTCCAAGTTTTTTTTCAGATTATTATATGTTATGCTTGTTCCTTCAGCTCTTTTGTAAACTCCACCTTCTCCCCACGTACAAGATTTTACATGAGAATCATCTGTAGTGTGCACAGTAAGTGTTACGTTGTCATACTCTGAATCAACTTCCGTTATTACAAAATCAACACTTTCGATACTTATTTCAAGATAATTCTCTAGTGTTGTTGCAGTCAAAATTTTTTGACTTACATACGATCCACTTAAATCCACTTTCCATACCTCAACATGATATTCATACGGTGTATTTTGCGCTAATCCATCAATAGTTAAAGATCCATTTAAATTGTTTGAAATAAATGCACTTTTATCTTGCGAAAATACTCGTAAACAATATAAATTGTATGGATTGCTTGCTAATTTTCCGTTGATAACTAAAGATTCTACATCAATATCAGATATGGATGTTTCAAACTCAGGCGCTGAAATCAAAGGTGTTTTTACACTGGCTGTTCCACTTAAGTTTGGCCATCCACTAATACTACAATTCCAAGAAAAACTACGTTGCCTATTACATCCCATAGCTTCATTTATTTCCCCAGGAATTTTTATCCAACCTGTATCTTGTGTATAATACCCATAATTCATGTATCCTGACCATGTTAATCCACCAAATTTAACAGTATTCGATGCTTGGATAGCGAATTGGCCTGTAATCTTAAAGCGAACATTAGCTTTGTATCTTAAGTTAGGATAAGCGCCTTCGTATCGTTCGTTGTACACATCAAATGATACGCGCAAGTATTGGTTATAGTCTAAATTCGCTACATTAGAATATGCAGATACATCATAATCTATCGCTGGCATTTGTTGACCATCTTCAATAATTGACGAATTGTCTAGCAAGACATCAAGATCAAAATCGGTTTCGTTGTAATCTAATTCACATACAACTCCCATAATCTACTCCTTATATTTGATATAAATATCACCTTGCTTGTCCGTTGATAAAACAGTAGGATCACTTGTTCCATAACGCACATTTACAGTCAATTTTAACTGTTCTTGAAATTGACTAACATAATCTTCTAAAACTCTGATGTATTCTCTTTGTTTTGCCATCAATTCAATAGCATTTCTAAATTCTTCTTTAGATTCCAATTTAAATGATGTTGCAATATTTTTAATTACATTAATTTTAATAGGAAAAGACGTTACGAATTCACCGCTCATTAGAACGTTGATTTGACATTGAGTAACACCAACTTCCGCAATAATCTGTTGAAATGTTTTTGAATCTGAAAATTTAATTTCGTAAGCATTCGAGTTTTGAAATCTAGATACAGATGCAGCATCCATACTAATCATTAATCCACTAGGCTTAGTAGCCCATAACGTAGCGGTTAAGCTATCATCAATATGCGCTACATCGTCCGTAATAATATCGTCACTGACGAATACATCCAATCCTCGTCCTGTATCACCTTGTACCATTTCAACTACAGGTACAGATGTTTGTGTTGTTAAGCTTACAGTTACATTTGAATAAGTAATTGCCATGTTATACCTCCGTTTCTAAAATAAGAGTAAGTTCATCCGGCATTTCTTTGATTAAATCGTATGTCATTTTATTTAAATAGAATTTTTCTCTTTCACCTGAATTGCTTGTATCTGCATAAATAACATCATTCAGTTTTAACTGGTTTGCGTTAGGAATGTTTGATCCAAACAATTTTTCAAATTTTATAGTTGTTTCCGTATCTGAATCTTGCAATTCACTTTTTAAATCTTTGCCAGCTATGTATCTTAAATACGCTTGCAAATTAGATTCGTTTTTAAATACACCAAATGTAACTTTTGAAGCCGACGAATCATCAGCCATTAATTTAACATCCGAATACTCTTTCACTTCAATACGGTGTATTTCATTCTCATCCCATTTGCTCGATTTAACTATCTCGTTATTTGGCAAAGTTCTTCCATTGTATGCCTTTGGAATTATTCCAGTAACAACATTTTCCATAGATACTTTTTTTGTGTAGTCAACAATTTCTTTATAACCAACATAAAATTCTTTAGGTTTTAATGTTGTTTTATAACTATCAGGTTTACCAAAATAACAATCATAATTATCAAACATCGCAACGTATCTACGTTCTTCACATTCAGGCCATCTGTTCATCATTGAATTTTCTTCACTTCCAAACAGACATTGAATCAAATTATAGCGAACCCAATAGGCTGTCTGTGTTGATTTCTTATCCTCAAATTGCCAACAAAGACTTTGTGATTTGTTATCAATCCCGTGTTCGTATAATTGCATTTTTGTACCTACTACAAGTGCACTACCATCGCCTCCTGGCCACCAATTGTAGTTTTTGTTAGTTGGTCTAACAATTTTATATCCTTTGGCTTCAGGAATATATATAAGTCCCCAATAATCCTCCCAATACATATTTGTATTTGATGGATTATTTCTAAGCCAATATGTTTCAATTTTAGAATGATTCCTGTCAACATAATCATCAGCACGTATCCATCTGCATGAAGTCATTGACATAAAAGACCAGATTTCAAAAACACCATTAATTCCATTTGGATGTTTTTTCAAAAAAAACGTTTGAGCCGGAGTATAATTAGTTGTATACATTTGTAATTGTGTAGCTATGTCCTCGTTTGATGATGGAACATCTACACACAAATCCGTTTTATAAGCATTGTGAATATGCACTTCTCTACCATCTTCTGGCTTTATATTTTTGTAATCTTCGTACCACCTATCACCATAAACATGATACGGATATTTAGATTTTGATTTTTCGATAATATCATTGGCAGTTTTAATAGCTCCATCCCACGTTGATTTCACTGTACGATCATCAAACACAAATATTTCTTTTTGAGAATCAAAGAATATATGCGTTGCGTAACATACATAAGTATCAGAAATTCTATTTTCTTTAAAATAAACTATTCTAAATAGTTGCGCTTTTTCAAAGTTTAAATCAACTTTAAAAACAGATTCTTCTGAAATATCCATTCCCAATAATTCACTCTTTGGAAATTCAATTTCCACATACCAGATTGAGTTTCTTTCAAAAGTTACTTTTGCACTTTTACAGTTCTTAAGAACAATATCTCCATTTCGCTCAATCATTTGTTGATATGTTGTATTTTTTTTAGACAAAAATAAATGTATCATTGTCAAATCTCCTTGAAATTTCTAAATATTTCAGTACGAATTAAACCAATTTCTGTATTGATAACTATGTTGTTTGATCCATATACAATTTTTAAATCTTCAAATGATCCTTCTGTTTTTAATGTCGTATATTCGAAATATCCATTTTCATAAACAGTTTTCATATATGCATTTTCAGAATTTATTTCTATGTATTTAACCACCAATTCATTGTTATCGCTAACAGTTTTTCTTTCAAAAGGATTGTGAATCTTAAAACTATGGTTATTGTTTTCGGAGTAAATTGAAATCCACCCTGTTTTTTCTGATGTATTGTAGAACTTATAAGTAGGATAAGCTGGCTCATAAAGATTCATAATTGTCGTGAAATTCATTGATTCCATTTGCATTGGCCTAGCATATTTATCAATATATCTATATCCATCAACAGTGAATTTGATAGTCAATGAAAACATAAAACCATGCCATCTTTCTGAAATGTTATATTCTATGTTCTTCACTTTCCAAAAATGGTCAGAATCTTCATCTGGGAATTTTAATAATCCTTTTCCACCTGCAAAATATTTTTTAATATCATACAATCTTTCATTAGCTTCTTTTTTGTTTTGAACTACAAAATTACAAGGAACCTCAATCGTTTTATCTTTAAGAACACCAGTGTGACGGTACGATGTTGTACCGTCTCCCATTTCTGATGTTTCTACAATTTCTTCCGAAAAAGGGATAATTGGAGCACTAGTTATCTTCACCAAATTCATAATATTTTTGTAAATTGTATATGGTTGATTTTCAGGTGTGAATTGTAATGTATACATATTCTAAGCTACTCCTTTCCCTATATTTTTTAGCATATCTCGAATTGACACAATTTCTTGTACAGTATCTGTAACAACATTTCCGTCCAATTGCATAGGTTGTAGATTAATTGTTAAATCACAATTTCCAATTGCATTAATCATTCGATCCAATCTGTTTGTGATTGCACTCAAGTTTATATTGCCTACACTTCCAACACTACGTGATGTAGATCCACTCATAATAGCTGTTGTAGCATTCGCAACAGAAGCATACGGACTGATATCAGAATAAGTAGCAATTGCATTTGCACTCATTGGCATAATATCTGTGTCAACCACAGGTTTATCCGTATTAAACAAAGATTGTGGAAAATATTTTTTACTGTTATCACCATCAACAACTTTTGTCTTTTTTATAGTTGTATGTGTAACCGTAATAGGATGACTGTCAGCATAGTTTTGTGCTTTGTCGATATTAGACTTAATATCCGCATAAGCTTTAGCGGAGCTTGTAACCATACCGTCTAAGTGAGGTTGCAAAGATTTTTCCATCTTTCCGCCCATTTTTCCAACAGCCGATGATGTAGTACCATCATTTGCAAATGCATCCGCAATACCAGTAATACTGTCATCAGCATCTTTTTTCAGTTTTTCTCCAGCATCCTTCATATTAGGATCTGTTTTTGCCATCATTTCTGTCACTGCTTCGCCAACAGTTTCTTGACCACTTACGATTTTTTCAGCTGCACCATCAGGGATTTCTTGGCCTTCCAATCCAGCACTTTTAATAGCCTGTGCAAATGTAATCAACTTATTCATTGCGTTAGTAGCTTCAGTGATGCTTCCGCAATTTGCCAGGATTCCATTTGCTACATCCATTGGAATTGAGCCACCAATCATACCGGCTTTATCTACAAGTTGTTGAAAATTCATCAAACTAGCCATGTAATTTGCAGCTTCTACTGCGGTTGACGTTCCATTTGTAATTCCTAATTGAATATTCTGTGGAATTTGAATACCTGCTTGTGCAGCTTCTGCGGCCAAATCAACATATTGCTGTTTCATTGTTGCACCCATTTGAGTGAATGATTGTGTTTCTAAATAGTTTGATTGAAGAATAGATTGTGTCTGCGTTTCGTGCAATTTCGTATAAGAATCTGCTAAATCCGTACATAATGTATTAATTGATTCCTTCAATGCACTTGATTGATTCATATAATCTTGCATTGACATCTTACCGTTAGCATATTCTGCACTTAATTTTCTTAACGAGTCCGTTGTAGTATTTATACTTTCCGTAAGCTCTGCATTCTTTAATTCCGCTTTTAATTGAGCAGCGGCATTTTTCTTTGCGATACTTGCCAACGCTTCTTGTTTTGCTTCTTCTTGAATCTGAGTGATTCTTTCCTTGATTGCATCAATACTACTATAATTTGCATCCTCATTAAGATTTAGCTTTCCAGTATTTTCATCAATCTCTACTCCTAAATCAGGATAAAGTTGATTTAACTCCCTAACCGCTTCTGCTAGCATAGTCTTTTGTGTAGCATTTAAAGATTCTTTTGCGTTAAGATCTTCAATTGTTTTCATCAAATGACTTGCAGTTTTGTTATTTTGCATATATTGAGTTACAATTTCACCCATGCTTGTCTTAGTTTTTGACATTGACTTTGCATATTGTTCATAACTATCAATAACTTTTAACGTAACTGCATAGTCTGTATCTTTATATGCAAGCTCTTTATTTGCGGTTTCCATCGTTTCCTTGCGTTTTTTATCTGCCCAAACAACAGCACCTGCAAAAGCACCAAGTGCGACTGTAACAGCAGTAATTGCTGGATGTGTTAACACAAAACCTTTTCCTAACGAAATAATAGAAGTATTTGCTAAATCTCCTGCTTTTGCAGCATCCCCAAATCCATCTGCTACTTTTTCTAAGCTTGGATGGGCTTTAGTAAAGAACTTAACAGCGCTTTGCGTTGCACCAGCCACTTTACTTACACCTTTTGCGGTTGGATAAGCGGCTGCCGTCAACAATAACATCTTTGCGATTGTTTGTTGTGTACCTTCATCTAAATCAGAGAATGCGTTAGCTGCCTTTTTTACTATCTTTAATAAGTCTGTCAATGTAGGTGTAAATGCTTGTCCTAATTCATTACCAGCTTGTTTAATAGCTTCCCATGTTTGAGATAACTGTGATTTCAATGTTGCATATCGTTTTTCTGCTTCGTTTGCCATTGCAGTGTTACTATTCCATGCATTTTTAGAAACATTTAATGCGTTTGCCAATACATCCGAACTTTGAGCTAAAGCACCCATTGACTGCGCTTGTCTAACTTCTGTGATGCCTAAATCATTAAGCGTTTTTGTAACGTCACTTGATTTACCAATACCTTCTACAAATTTTAAGAAAGTTCCTGCTGCATCTTCTCCCCAAGCCTTTTGGAATTGTTGAGAAGTCATACCTGACACTTCTGCAAACTTTGATAGATTTTCATCTCCTGTAGAAACAGCTAAATCGATTTTCTTTAACATTTTAGAAACGGAACTACCACCAGCAGCGGCTTCAATACCTAATGAAGATAATGCGGTTGATAATCCTAATACTTGGTTAGAGTTAAAGCCTACCATCTTACCTGAAACCCCTAAACGAGTGGCCATATCCATAATATCTGATTCAGTTGTAGAGAATTTATTTCCCAAATCTACAATTGTAGATCCTAATCGAGAATAATATGTATTTGTCTTTTTAGACTGTGAAACCATTACATTTGAAAACTTGGCAATGCTCTGTGCTGCTTCTTCACCAACAAGATTTGTAGTATCACCCAATTCTGTAATAGTTTTAGTAAATCCGACAATTGAATCTGTAGGAATACCCATTTGTCCTGCAAGCTCAGCATAATGAGCAATATCTTGATAAGTACTAGATGTTGTCTGTGCTAAATTCTTTAATCCATCATTAATTTTAGACAACTGTTGAGGTGTTCCATCTACTGTTTTTGTAACACCTGTCCAGGCATCTTCAAATTCAATGGCCGTTTTTGTAGCAGCTGCAATGCCTGCAAAAGATAACATAGAATACGGCTTTACCGTATTCGCAAACTCTAATGATTTTGAACTTACTTTTCCTAACGTATCATACAGTCTTAGTAAAGTTTCATTCGTTGAAATGAATGAGTTTGACATACCAGCCAATTCATTCTTAAGGCCTAAAGCACCTGCTTTTAAACCTAGATACGTGCGTTGAGAATCTTCATACGTACTGCCTAAATCAACCAATGATTTTTTTTGCTCAGCAATACCAGCAGTGCAATCATCCATAGCTTCCTTTAAAGTTACGTTTCTTGAAGCTAATCTTTGAATAGCGGTTTCGCCTTGTTCAGTAGAACGCGTACCGTTTGCAATTGCTTCTTTCCATGCGTTGATTTGTTTGTTGTTATCTGCATATTCTTTATTCAAAGAATTAAATGTATGATTGTAATTATCAATAGACTTTGAAGCAGCATCAACAGCACTTGCCCACTGCTTCTGTGTCTTTGGATAATTCATTAGTTTCTTGTTATAGACTTCTAATTGCTTAGTTGTGTTTTGAATCTTATCTTTTAATAGATTTTGATATGTCGCAAATGACTGAAAATCTCCTTCGTTAAATCTCATAGAAGATTTCAGTTTCGACATAGTTTTGTCTAATCCTGCCGTTTCAGACTTTATTTTATTAATCGCTTTTTGAAAGCCTGTAGTATCTCCATCAATTTTTACGGAGATACCTCTTACTTGACTATAACCTGACAATTTTAGTACCTCCTAAAATCTGTCAAAGTCGTTTTGGACTGCTTTACGGATATGTACTTTGTTACTAGATTGTTTGTCTGCCCTTGCACTCATATTGCTTTTAGCTATGATCAAGTCAAACATCATTCCAATGTCCATATCTTCTATTTCATTCATCTTAAGCCCTAAATTCATGCACCCTATAATCAAATCAGAGTAGCTAACTATTCTTTTTTTTTGCTTTTTTCTTCTACATCTTCTGATTCACTATCGATAGTTGGACTGTTCGCAAAAACGATTTTTTCAAACACCACAATACCTACTGTGACGAATGTGTCATAGTCTACAACATTATCAATAAAATCTGAAAAATCTTCCGTTTCTTTTCCGTGAACAACATCATATGCTTTGATACACGCCCACAACACACGTTCAAAGAATTCTGAACCATTCGCTTCTAACAATACATAATATGCAGGTTCATCTTCTTCATCTGTTCCCACTTTCTTTTTGATAGCTTCCGAAAACTTCATCTGTGCTTTCTGAGTGTCAACCAACATATCTCTATTAAAGTATTCTCTATAGATTTTCGCTGTCTTTCCTTTATAAAGAACACCATATTCTTTTTCGTCAATTTTAATTTTTGTTTCCATATAACCTCACAAAGAGGGGGTTGCCCCTCTTATAATGTGCTCACTTCCT
>OIYG01002653.1_pt1 | contig 11052 bp, 8 predicted proteins | sample 1587861 | NCBI WGS metagenome assembly OIYG01 (sample SAMN03283272) | human gut metagenome | biome: human-associated habitat; material: feces | host: Homo sapiens | place: Peru | collected 2012 | reverse complement strand
GGCTCGTCCTCAAACCCGTAATTCTTGGGACAACAAGACTGTGGAGGGAATTGACATCATGCTTGCTATGGACGTATCAACCTCCATGCTTGCTGAAGACCTGAAGCCAAACCGAATGGAAGCGGCTAAGGATGTGGCAAATGAGTTTATCTCAGGTCGTCCTACCGACAATATCGGTTTGACCATCTTTGCAGGTGAAGCATTCACCCAATGTCCAATGACTACCGATCATGCCAGCTTGCTGCGCTTATTGCAAGATACCAGAACAGATATTGCCGCACGTGGACTCATTGATGACGGTACAGCAGTCGGTATGGGCTTGGCAAATGCAGTAAGTCGTCTGAAGGATTCAAAGTCAAAGAGCAAGGTGGTGATTCTCTTAACTGATGGTAGTAACAATATGGGCGATATATCGCCTATGACGGCAGCAGAAATAGCTAAAAGTTATGGCATCCGTGTTTATACGATTGGTGTGGGAACCAACAAGGTGGCTCCATACCCAATGCCAGTAGCTGGTGGCGTGCAATATGTCAATATTCCAGTGGAAATTGACACGCAGACATTGCGAGACATTGCACAAACCACAGATGGAAACTTCTATCGTGCTACAAACAATGCGGAGTTGAAGAAAATTTATCAAGATATTGACAAACTGGAAAAGTCAAAATTCAATGTGAAACATTATGCCAAGCGTTACGAGGCTTATCAGCCTTTTGCTTTGGCAGCACTTCTGGTATTACTCCTGGAGATTTTGCTCCGCATTACTTGGCTTAAAAGAATACCGTAAATATTTAGAACAATGTTAAGATTTGAAGATCCTATATTTCTCTGGCTACTATGGCTGATACCTGTACTCATATTGGTACGCTTTATAGGTTGGAGAAAAAGAAGGGCAAAGCTGAAAAAGTTGGGAGACCCTGAGTTGCTCAAACAGTTGATGCCCGACATATCCAAATACCGCCCAACGGTGAAATTCGTACTGATGCTTGCAGCCCTGGCATTACTTATCGTGATGGTGGCGCGTCCGCAGATGGGTAGCAAGGTTTCTCACGACAAGCGCAACGGAATTGAGACTATGATCTGTCTGGACATTTCCAATTCCATGCTGGCAGAAGATGTGGCTCCATCCCGTCTCGACAAGAGCAAGATGCTGATAGAGAATCTGGTAGATAACTTCAGCAACGACAAGATTGGTCTTATCGTCTTTGCTGGTGATGCCTTCGTGCAGTTGCCTATCACCAGCGACTATGTTTCTGCCAAGATGTTCCTGCAGAACATTTCGCCAAGCTTGATACAAACTCAAGGCACCAACATAGCCCAGGCTATCAGCCTTGCCACAAAGAGTTTTACCCAACAAGATAATATAGGTAGAGCTATCATCGTGATAACTGATGGTGAAAACCATGAGGCGGGCGCGCAAGATGCTGCAAAAATGGCAAATAAGAAAGGAATCAACGTGTTTATCCTGGGTATCGGTAACGCCAAGGGTGCTCCAATCCCTATGGGAGACGGCTCTTATCTGACAGATAATGCCGGTAATACGGTAATGACCGCCTTGAATGAGCAGATGTGCCGCGAATTGGCACAGGCTGGCAAAGGACAGTATATCCATGTAGATAATACTAGCGATGCAGAAAAAGCGCTCAACGATGACTTGGCTAAATTGCAGAAAGGGGATATGACCAGTGTCATCTACAGTGCTTATGACGAACAGTTCCAGGCTGTAGGAATCTTGATTATTCTCTTGCTCCTCGTTGAGGTCTGCATGATGGAAGTGAAGAATCCGATGCTCAGGAACATCAAGTTCTTTAAGAAAGATTTGAAGAAATGATATAAGATATGAACTATATACATTATATAATAGTAACGGTAGCTTTTCTGTTGGTAGGTGGAACAAACGCTGTCGCACAAACCGACCGCAACTTGATACGCCAGGGAAACAGGGCTTTCAAGTCCCAGAAGTGGGCAGCTGCTGAGACCCAATATCGCAAGGCTATCTTCAAGAATCAGAAGAATCCACAGGCGATATACAACCTTGGCTGCGCCTTGCTGGCGCAACAGAAAGATTCACTTGCAATGATTCAGTTTGGCAATGCTGCACAATTGGAGAGCAATATCCTCCGCCGCTCCAAGAGCTATCACAATATGGGAGTGGTGATGCAAAACCATCGGGAATATGCACAGGCCATCGAGTATTACAAGATGGCTTTAAGATGCAACCCTCAAGACAATGAGACTCGTTATAATCTTGCCCTCTGCAAAAAGTTGCTCAAGAACAACCAGCAGAATCAAAATAACAAGAACAATAAGGACAAGAATAAAAACGATAAAAACAAGGACAAGAAGAACGACAAGAACAAAAATAAGGACGGGCAAAATAAGAACGACCAAAACAAAGATAAGCAAAACAAGAATCAGGACAAGAATAATTCTGACAAGAACAAGCAGAATCAGGAAAAAATGAGTCGCGACAATGCCGACCAGCTCTTGAACGCTGCTATCCAGCAAGAGAAAGCTACGAAGCGCAAGATGCAGAAGGCAATGAGCCAGCCACGCCGAAAGGTATATGACAAAAACTGGTAGCTCTGTCTCTTTAGATATTCATTTGTAAGATAAAGAATATAATTTGTAATTAGACAATAAATATGAAACATATAGGTAGGTTTACTATCATCTTGATGATACTGATGAGCGTCAGCATAAATGCTGTTGCCCAACACCTGAAAGTATCGGCTCCATCCCATGTAGCGGCAGGTGAAAACTTCCGTGTTGCGTATACCATCAATGCACGCGACGTGGAGGAATTCCGTATGGGAAACGTGCCGGATGGGCTGGAGGTCATTGCAGGTCCATACACATCGCAACAGTCCAGTTATCAGATGATAAACGGACATACATCATCATCTTCTTCCGTAACGATTACTTATACGCTTTATGCAGCCAAGAATGGTGTTTTCACCATCGGTTCTTCCCAGGTCCTTGTAGGGGGAAAGAAACTGGCATCCCGCGCTGTTAAGATTAATGTTACCGGACAGGCTGCCCATAATCCTAATGGTTCTACCAAGATGCATGGAAGAAATGATAATGATGAACCTCATATGCGACAGGCTGGTTCCAGCATTTCTGGCAGCGACCTCTTCATCAAGGTTTCTGCCAACAAGAAACATGTCACAGAACAAGAACCTATCTTGCTGACTTATAAGGTTTATACTCTGGTTGAACTTACCCAACTGGAGGGTAAGATGCCTGATTTGAAAGGTTTTCATACTCAGGAAGTTCCGCTTCCTCAACAGAAGCAGTTCCATACAGAGATGGTCAACGGCCGTCCATACAAATGCGTGACCTGGAGTCAATACGTCATGTATCCACAGATGACAGGAAAGCTGGAAATACCTTCCATCAATTTCAAGGGAATCGTTGTCCAGCAAAACCGTAATATTGATCCTATGGAAGCTTTCTTTAATGGAGGTTCCGGTTATATTGAGGTTCACAAGGATATCAAGGCTCCGGGTATTACCATTTCGGTTGACCCATTACCTCAACGTCCTGCTGATTTCTCAGGTGGAGTAGGTAAGTTTAATATTTCTGCCACTATCGACAAGAAAGAAGTAAAAGCCGGCGAACCCATCAATATACGTGTGGTTGTAGGAGGTATCGGAAACCTGAAGCTGCTGAAACAGCCTATTATCGAATTCCCGAAAGACTTCGATCAGTATGATGCAAAAATAACAGACAAAACCCGACTTTCAGCCAATGGTCTGGAGGGCAATATGATTTACGACTTCCTTGCGGTACCTCGCAATCAAGGTCAGTATACCATACCAGCCATCGAATTTACCTATTATGATACATCATCATCCAGGTATAAGACCATCAAGACTCAACCATTCACCATCAAGGTTGATAAGGGTGACGGCTCAAGCGACAGCAATGAAGGTGCTGATTTCAATAAAGACAAGGACATTCATACCCTGAAGCTCGGCAAAGACTGTCACCAGAACATCAACGACTTGTTTTATGGCAGCGCAAGCTATTGGATCTGTCTGTTGATTCCTCTGCTTGCTTTCATCGCATTGATTATCATCTTCCATCGCAGAGCTATGGAAAATGCCGACATCGTCAAGATGCGCTCCAACAAGGCAAAGAAGATGGCAACCAAGCGCTTGAAGAAAGCTCATCTCTTGATGGTAAAGCACAAACAGGGAGAGTTTTATGATGAAGTATTACGTGCTTTATGGGGATATATCAGTTACAAACTGAATATACCTGTAGAAAAGCTGAATCGTGAGAACATCCGCGAGAAAATGATTTCTCACAACGTAGACGAAGATACCATCAAGAAGTTTACTACTGCTATTGATGAGTGTGAATTCGAGCGTTATGCACCAGGCGATTCAGTGGGTAATATGAATCATACATTCAATGCTGCAATAACAGGAATCATGGAAATAGAGAATGCAATCAATATGGCACGTAAGAAGCGCAAGACCAATCGCAACGGATATTCCCTCATCATGCTTCTGGCAATGATGCTTGGCTTCACTCTTGAGGCTGGTGCCATCACCAAACAGAATGCAGATACAGAGTATCAGAAAGGCAATTATCAGCAAGCGATTCGTGATTACGAGGAGATATTGAAGACCAGACCATCTGCTGCCATTTATTACAATCTAGGTAATGCTTATTTCCGTACAGACAATATCACGAAGGCTGTGCTTAACTATGAACGTGCTCACTTATACGCCCCAGGAGATGAGGACATCAATTTCAATCTCCAGTTTGCAAGAAGCAAGACCATTGACAAGATTACACCTGCTTCAGAGATGTTCTTCGTCACATGGTACAGGATGCTTGTCAACTACACGAGTGTAGACAATTGGGCAAAGATCGGAATCTTCAGTATCATCATGGCGTTGATACTCGTATTGGTTTATCTCTTTGGACCTCAGCTCTTCATGCGTAAGATAGGATTTTTCGGAGGCTTGTTCTTCCTGATTTCCTTCCTGATAAGTAATCTGTTTGCCTATCAGCAAAAGCAGGTTCAGATAAACAGAACTGGTGCTATCATTATGGAGCCATCGGTAAACATCAAGAAAACACCCGCCAAACAGAGTGCAGACTTGTTTGTCCTGCATGAAGGAACTCGGGTAGATATTACAGACAAGACAATTAATGGATGGCGAGGAATCCGTGTTGCTGATGGCAGAGAAGGTTGGATAGAGAGCAAACAAATAGAAGAAATATAATGGATTTCAGTAAAATACAAGACATGGACATGCAGGTGTTGAGCATCTTCAACGGTAGCGACAACATCATGCTTGACCAGATGGTACAGATATTAACATCGGGCCTGACGTGGATACCACTCTACGTCATGCTCTTTTTTGTTGTTATGCGCAACAATGAGACAATGGGGCAGATAGCCCTGGTGGTGGGAAGTGCAATCTTCTGCGTTCTATTTGCTGATGGACTGGTTGACGGTATCATCAAACAACTGGCAGAGAGATGGAGACCCTCAAATGATCCAACATTTAAATATATGGTACAGGTGGTGGACGATGTTCGTCTGAAGGGTTATAGCTTTTGCTCAGCTCACGCTGCCAATACGATGTCACTAGCTATATTTTTCTCCTTACTTGTTCGTAGTAAATTACTTACGATAACACTGGTAATATGGTCTCTCATAAACTGTTGGACGCGATTATATCTAGGTGTACATTACCCTTCAGATATTCTTTGTGGAATGATGATCGGTATTGTTGTGGGCATTCTGGTCTATCTGCTTTATTATAAACTGTATCTTCGTATTTCTCCAAAGATTAATTATATCTCCAATCAGTATACAAGTACAGGATATGATCATGACGATATCGATAAGGTAATGGTCATTTTAATGTTCACATTAGTATATGTAGTGACAAGAAGTGTTATCATGGCAGGTTTCGTTTAAAACGTTACCCTAAATATTATAGAAATTAACAATAAAACATAATGGATACAAAACATATTAAGATAAGCGATTATAATTACGATTTGCCAGATGAGCGCATCGCCAAGTTTCCTATCTCACAGCGCGACCACAGTAAACTGCTGGTCTATAAGCATGGTGAGGTAAGCGATGATGTATTCTTCCATCTTCCCGACTATCTGCCAAAGGGTGCCATGATGGTATTCAATAATACCAAGGTAATCCAGGCGCGCATGCATTTCCGCAAGGAGACGGGAGCACTCATCGAGGTGTTCCTGATGGAGCCTGCTGCACCAACCGACTATGAGCTGATGTTCCAGACATCGGGTCACTGCTCATGGCTCTGCATGATTGGTAACCTGAAGAAATGGAAAGAGGGAAGCCTGAAGCGCGACTTCGCGATCAAGGGTCATCAGCTTACTCTCTCTGCTACCATGCGCCGTGGAGATGCGCTCAGCACAGAGGCGGCAGAAATGGTGGCTAAAGGTGGCGGCACCAACTACTGGGTGGATTTCGACTGGGACAACGAGCATGTTTCCTTTGCCGAGATTCTCGAAGCAGTGGGAGAGTTGCCTATCCCTCCATATCTGAACCGCAAGACCGAAGAAAGTGACAAGACCACTTATCAGACTGTATATTCCAAAATCAAGGGTAGCGTGGCTGCCCCAACAGCCGGTCTGCATTTCACCGATGCGGTGCTCCAGGACCTGGATGCGCATGGCATCGACCGTGAAGAGGTGACCCTTCATGTAGGAGCGGGAACCTTCAAGCCGGTGAAGAGTCTTGAGATAGAAGGTCATCAGATGCATACCGAATATATCGTGGTTCATCGTCGCAGTCTGGAGAAGCTCATCAAGCACGATTGCCAGGTCATTGCCGTGGGAACCACCAGCGTGCGCACCATCGAGAGTCTCTACTATATGGGTGTGCATCTCATCAAGCATCCTGAGGCAAGCGAGGAGGATTTGCATGTAAAACAATGGGATCCATACGAGTTGTCGGCAGATGGCAATCTGGTGGATGGCATCACTCCGGTGAAGGCTATCCAGGCAATCGTCGATTATCTCGACCGCAACGGATTGGAAGCCTTGCATTCCAGCACACAGATCATCATCGCTCCAGGTTACACCTATAAGATTGTGAAGATGCTGGTAACCAATTTCCATCAGCCTCAGAGCACCCTCCTTCTCCTGGTGAGTGCCTTCCTGCATGGTGATTGGAAGAAGGTATATGATTATGCCCTCTCTCACGATTTCCGCTTCCTGAGCTATGGAGATTCCTCCCTGCTCATCCCGTAGGAAGAAGGAGGAAAGTGAAGAGTGAAGAACGAAGAGTGAAGAATTCATTTGCTTTGCTAATCATAAAGTTCAAAGTTCAAAATTCAAAGTTCAAAGTAAAATAGTATGATTTCAGTAGAAGGACTGAAAGTAGAGTTTGGCGTAAAGCCACTTTTCAATGATGTAAGCTTCGTAATCAACGACCGCGACCGCATTGCCCTGGTAGGTAAGAACGGTGCCGGCAAATCTACGATGCTGAAGATTCTCTGTGGCTTGCAGAAGCCAACCTCCGGCGTGGTGGCTATCCCAAACGAAACCACCATTGGCTACCTGCCTCAGGTGATGAAACTGCAGGATGATACCACCGTAAAGCAGGAAACCCGAAAGGCTTTCGCCCACAATACCGAGATGAAGGCGCGCCTCGACAAGATGCAGCAGGAAATGGCTGACCGCACCGACTACGAGAGTGAGAGCTATGCCCAGCTCGTGGAGAAATTCACCCAGGAACATGATCGCTATATGATGATGGGCGGTGAAAACTACGAGGCTGAGATAGAACGCACGCTGAGCGGTCTGGGTTTTACCCGTGAAGATTTCGACCGTCCTACCCGAGAGTTCTCCGGTGGATGGCGTATGCGTATCGAGCTGGCAAAGATCCTGCTCCAGAAGCCGGATGTGCTCCTCCTCGATGAGCCTACCAACCACCTCGATATCGAGAGTATCCAGTGGCTGGAGCAGTTCCTGGCGCAGAGTGCCAAGGCGGTGGTGCTGGTAAGCCACGACCGTGCCTTTATCAATAATGTAACCAACCGCACCCTGGAAATTACCTGTGGCAGGGTAGAGGATTACAAGGTGAAATACGATGAGTATGTGGTACTTCGTTCCGAGCGCCGCGAGCAGCAGCTCCGCGCTTACGAAAACCAGCAGAAGGAAATAGCCGATATCAAGGATTTCATCGAGCGATTCCGCTATAAGCCAACCAAGGCTGTACAGGTGCAGAGCCGCATCAAGCAGTTGGAGAAAATCGTTCCTATCGAGGTGGACGAGGTGGATACCAAGCAGATGCATCTCAAGTTCCCTCCTTGTCTCCGCAGCGGCGATTATCCTGTCATCTGCGATGAGGTGAGAAAGGATTATGGCGAGCATACCGTCTTCGACCATGTGACTCTTACCATCAAGCGTGGCGAGAAAGTGGCGTTCGTAGGTAAGAACGGCGAGGGTAAATCTACCCTGGTGAAGTGTATCATGGGCGAGATTCCTTTTACGGGCAATCTCAAGATAGGTCATAACGTGCAGATTGGTTATTTTGCACAGAACCAGGCACAGCTGCTGGATGAGAACCTTACCATCTTCCAGACCATCGACAATGTGGCTACGGGCGAAATGCGCCTCAAGGTGAACGATCTGCTGGGTGCCTTTATGTTTGGTGGCGAAACTTCCGAGAAATATGTCAAGGTGTTGAGTGGAGGAGAGCGCAGCCGTCTGGCGATGATCAAGCTCCTGCTCGAACCGGTGAATCTCCTGATTCTCGATGAGCCTACCAACCATCTCGACATGCAGTCGAAGGATGTGTTGAAGGAAGCCATCAAGGCATTCGACGGCACCGCCATCATCGTGAGCCATGACCGTGAGTTCCTCGACGGACTGGTAGATAAGGTATATGAGTTTGCCGGTGGTAAGGTTCGTGAGCATCTGGGCGGTATCTACGATTATCTCCGTGCCCACAATGCCGAGAGCATCAGTCAGGCGCTGGCCAGTCAGGGCGTAAATCAGAATATGTCATCTGCCGGCTCTCCATCTTCTTCATCATCCTCTGCAGATTCTTCCGAGGCATCCTCCGGAAAGCTCAGCTATGCCGAGCACAAGGAGCAGCAGAAGAAGATTCGCAAGGCTGAGAAGGCGGTGAAGGAATGCGAGACGAAGATTGAAAAACTCGAAACCCGCAAGGCTGAGATTGATGCCCTCCTGATGAAGCCTGAGAATGCTACGAATATGGAACTCGTTACCGAATATACCGAGCTGATGAAGAGCCTGGATGAGGAAAACGAGAACTGGATGATGCTCTCAGAAGAGCTGGAGGAAATCAAGAAATCGTAATTAGCAATGGATTGATATACAGAAAGTTAATGTTCGATCAGCTGAACTTTCGTACGTGGTTCAAGTACGGGCTGAAGGCCCAAAAGCTCTTAGCCCAGGGCATCGCCCTGGGTATAATGGCAGTCAACAATGCGCCCTGTAAGGGCAAAAGCTTTAAAATACCGGGCAATAAACAAAGCTTTTGCCCTTTCTAACGCTTTCTGAAATAAAGGAGACAAAAAATCCCCCAACCTTAATCACTTAAGATTGGGGGAGAGAGTAGAAAAAATAATAAAGTATGAACAATTTCAACTGAATAGGGGGCTAAATGTGGAAATTGATTTCATTCAGCCAAGCCTGAACACTAAAGCAGGGACAGGACTTGTGGACGTTCGGGAGATCACGATGACCTAGGATCTCGGCTTCGGGATAGTCTACGCACAGACTCGTCAGGAGATTCTGGAGCGACTGCTTCTGAGCCTTCGTACGGGTATCTGCCGGATTGCCGTCGGCGTCGAGACCGCCTTCGTAACAGATGCCGATACTGTGTGCATTGAAATGGCGGGCGTGGGCGCCGATTTCTGACTCGGGACGGCCGGGATAGATGACGCCGTCTTTCGTGATGTAGTAGTGATAACCGATGCTGCGGAAACCACGGGCTAAATGACAGGCTTCGAGCTTTTCGAAGGTGAAGTCCTGGGTGACGCGGGTGGCTGAACAGTGAATAACAATAAGTGATATTTTTCTTGTGTTTTTCATAGTGCTGAATCTTTAAAGGGTTGATACTATTGGCAGCTCTGCACACAAAAGGCAGAGGCTACTGCGGTGAGAACGGTAATGACGAAATTCAGAATTTTCTTGAGTGTTTCTCTTTTCATTTTCATTTGATTTAAGGTTAATAAATGGATTGGGGGCTCGGATTTCCTATATCCGGGCGATACTGGAGAAGGAAGGCTGACAGGATGAGCAGATGGGCTTGATAGCGCGTGTTTCAATGATGCTTGCTATATTGATGAATAGCCGGGGGTGCTATAGCCGAATCCCGGACTGCATCCTGTCTAAAACCTTCTTTCTTCATCTACTGGCGAGGGGGTTACTCCAGGCCGTCGCCACCATCGGAGCCGCTGCTCTCGGTGTTGCCTGATCCGCCAGTCTGTGTTGAGTCGCCGCCCTGGTTTGTGCCGCCACCCTGGGTAGTATCGCCTGTGTTATCCTTACCGCCGTCTGGTGGAGTAACATCTCCTGTTACGGCTGTGGCCTTCTTCAGGGACGCATCGAGGTTCAGACTGTTTGCCTTGAACTCACCGGTGCCACGGGCACGGAGCTTCAGTCCGGCAATGTTCTTGGTGATGCTGAACTCCTTCTCGGAGGCAGCACCTTCCTTGTTCTTGATGCCGATGCTGAAAATGGCGAGGTCGGGAATCTTCACGGCGATACCCTGCAGAACCAGTTCTCTTACGCAGCTCACCATGTCGGTGAGCATACCCTTCACGGCACCAGGCGAGAACGGAGTGTTGTGGCTTGACATGTGCTCGGAGAGACCGTCGATGCCGATGGTTTGGGTGATCGCAGGACGGGCGTAAAACTTGCCGTACGCCTCCGGCATCTTCTTGTTCTTGTTTTTCTTTAAATTGTAGAGAATCATGGTGTTAAGTTATAAAAGTTAATAATATTTAGCGACAAAGGTCTGCGCGCTCGTCCCGATGTTTCGCTAAGTCACTCTCTCTGAAT
>OIYG01002651.1_pt1 | contig 11053 bp, 8 predicted proteins | sample 1587861 | NCBI WGS metagenome assembly OIYG01 (sample SAMN03283272) | human gut metagenome | biome: human-associated habitat; material: feces | host: Homo sapiens | place: Peru | collected 2012 | reverse complement strand
GTTTTACTCTCCAGTAGTAAGTTGTACGGCTCACGCCGCCCCACAGCCCCACAAACGCGCCAAACGGCGGTTTTGCGGGTGATGTCGCGTCCGTGTGCGATGCGGAGCTGCCGCCCCACACGGGGCTTGTTTGGGCGAGATGTTGGAGTGAATCAGATTTGATTCACTTTTTCGGTTTTATCACCCCAAAGTGAATCAGTTCTGATTCACTTCGGCGGTCCGCGTGCGTATTTCGCACAATCTCTCAGAATTGGTCTAATCATAAGTTCACTACCTTTCCGTGCTGTATCGTTATTCTGTATAACCCTCTTGAATACACTTTCCGGGGGAGAAAAAAGAGCCCGGAGGACCTTACCGATTTCGGTAAGGCCCTCCGGGCTCTTTATATATTTTCTCTGTTTTATCCGGGCGTAAGGGTACACTTTCCCCGCAAATCTTGATGTAAATTCAATAAAAATCAAATAATACGCATGTTAGCGTTAGTTATACGGTTATGTAAATAATAAAAATAAATAAAAGAAACCGTGTGCATCAAAATAATGCTGAAGAAAAATGTCTAATTTGCCGCTCGCCCCCAGACTTGGGAACATAACAGGCAAGCCGCTGACGACGACCGTACACTGACTCTGCAAGGATCTTACTTCTTACAACCCCTGCGCGGTCACCCCATCTGAAGCTGTGGGGCATCTGGAGTATCATTATGTTCTCTCCCTGCCGTGGGTTAGGGTCTGCCTTGACCTTGCTGTGCGCCCCACCGGGAAAGTAAAGTACCTGTTATGCTGTGTATTCAGTTGTAAAGGTGCTGGTACAGAATAAATCTGTAAGTCTAGTATACGCCACAGATTAGCAGTCGGTCAACAGTAAGTGCTAATTGTTTACACGACATTCACAATTCAAGGCGACAATCCACCTATGATGGATTTCATTAGAGAGTTTGCTCACCGTCTAATGTATTGTACATAGTCATCAGCAGGGTTCGCTGATGCATCTTTCGGTTATGGATGTCAATCAAGCATTAAGATATCCTTGCCGCAAAAGTCACCGCAAATTTTGCCCCGCCGCCAGGGGTGTCGGTCACGGTCAAGTCTGCATGATGCAGCCGGGCCAGTTCCTTGGCTACGCTTAGACCAAGGCCAAAATTGTGCTTGTCGGTGCGGCTGGGATCAGCGCTGTAAAAACGGTCAAAGACCCGAGCTTTTTCGGCATCCGGTATGCCGGGGCCGTGGTCTTGCACGGCCAGGGTGATTTTTTCCCCACAGTATGTCAAGCACAGTTCCACGGGGGTGCCCGCGGGGGTGTGGTCAAACGCATTGTTGAGCAGGATTGCCAGCAGCTGCTTTACACGGTCCGGGTCCGCCTCTATGGAAGGAACGCTGTCCTCCGGCAGGGTCAGACTTAACGGGTGTTGGCGCTGCTGCGCCAACGGGAAAAACGCATCGTATACTTCTAGGCAGAGGTTATCCGGTGCGATGGGGTGCAGATGGGCCGGCAAGGCATCCAAGTCGCCGTTGGCCAGCACCAGCAGATCCTCCACCAGCCGCGCCATACGGTCCGTCTCCTGCTCGGCATTCCGCAAAAGGGTGGCGCGTTCAGTCACAGGAGTGCGGCACGCAGCGTCCAGGCTTGCTTTTACTACGGCCAGCGGGCTGCGCAGTTCGTGCCCGGCTGCGGCGATGAACTCCTTCTGCCGCCGCATGGCCAATGCCGTCGGAGCCAGCGCTTTGCCGGTCAGCCGCCAGCTGATGATCGCCAGCAGCAGTGTGCCAGTGAACCAGATCGCACCATACTGCACAACTGTCTGGACCGCATGACGGTGTACAAAGCCCATATCCTGTAAAGCGGCCACAAGCAGATAACTGCCTGCTGTGCCGCGCGGCAGCAAGGCTGCGTGGCAGCGGTATTCGTTCAGCGTGAACACCGCGCTTTGCCGCTGCACGGCACCGCTGCTGTCATGCAGACTTGTGTCCAGCAGGGGGGAAAAACCTTCTTCTAACAGAGGTTCAACCGCATTGCGGGCATCGGCGCTGCCCGTGGTGCCCGCAAAATGCAGCGCGGCACCGTTGTCCCACAAAAACAAAAGGCAGCCGCTGTTGTGCTCCTGGTCAGCCAGCCAAGCGTCACTTACGCTGTCGGCGCTGTCCAGCCGGTCAACGATGGCAGAAAAGTTCTGCGTGAGCAGCGTCTCCGCGGCGGTCCTGTACTGGGCGGCGGCATAATTCCATGTCACGACCAGCGCACCTGCCAGCACCAACGAGGTCAGCGCCGTCATCAGCAGGGTCAAACGGCGGCGCAGTGCAGTCAGCATGGCGGTACCTCCGCCTTATAGCCACTGCCGCGCACGGTGGTGATCGTTACCGCACTGCCTACGGCTTTCAGCCGCCGCCGCACAAAATGGATGTAACAGTCCAGATTAGCGTCCTCAACTTCGGCCAGTGGTCCCCAAACCCGCGCCAAAAGCACCGCACGGGTCTGCAGCTGCCCCGGTGTGCGCAGCAGTACCTCTAAAAGATCGGCCTCCCTCTTGGTCAGGGCCGCAGCGGCCTTTGGCCCGCTCAGGGTCAGTTGGGCGGCATCCAGCGTCACGTCACCGCAGCGTATGGCAGATTCGGCAGTGGTGCCGGGGCGGCGGGTTAGTGCCCGCAGCCGGGCCAGAAGCTCCCGTGTGTCAAAGGGCTTGCCCAGGTAATCGTCTGCACCGGCATCCAGGCCGTCCACCCGGTCATTGATGCCGGACAGGGCCGTCAGCATTAACACCGGGGTGGTACATCCCTTGGCGCGGGCGGCCCGCAGCAGGCTAAGACCGTCCAGCCCGGGCAGCATCCGGTCCAGTACACAGACATCGTATGCGCCGCCGCACAAAAGGGCTTTGCCGTCTGCGCCGTCGTGGCAGGTATCTACAGTATAGCCCGCAGCTTGCAGGGCAGGCAGCAGCGCCGTGCAAAGGGCGCGGTCATCTTCGATCAATAAAATCCGCATGGCATAATTCTCCTTTTCCCTTTCTAGTATACACCCCAAACCTTGAAACAGTCTTGAAAAGCCGCAGCTTTTTTCAAGGACAATTCAAGATTCGGGCGGTATACTGGTGCTACACCCGATGAAGGAGGGCACATACTTATGAAACGAATCATCAGTGCCGGATTATGCACGGCATTTATTTTGAGTCTGGCAGGCTGCGCCAGGCAGGACACCACTCCCAGCCTGACCGCTGCAGACACCACCGATACCCAGATGGGCCGCTGGGTCGAGACAAGCATTGACCTCGGGGGCGAGCATTTGCTCTCCAACCCGGCGCAGCTGGACGATGGTACCCTTCTGCTCTACACCGGCAAAGTGGGGGAGGACAGCATCGACAGCTACACCCGCCGCACCAGCACCGACGGCGTGAACTGGGCCGCCGAACCCGCCGATTTCGACCTGGGGGAGGCTATGGTCTCGCGGTTCATCCCCGCGCCGGACGGCACGCTGGCGCTTATCACCTACGACGGTGAGAACGCCGGGCTGGTCTTGCAGGCCACCGACGGCACCCGGACCACCGTGGAGGACGACACCGTCAAGGGCGGCATCAACCCCAGCGCGGTCGTGCTCCGGGACGGCGAGCTGGACTTTATTTCAAACGGTGATGCGCTGGATTTTGTGCAGGTAGACCTGGCCGACGGCAGCGTTACAACGACCGCCCTGCCCGAGGACCTGCGCGACGGGCTGAATGCCCTGAAACTGGTGGGGGACCGGTTCCTCTACCTGAATTTTGACAACAACACCGGGGATGTCATCCTGAACGCCCTGGACCCCGCCGCAGGCACGACCACCGAGGTGCTGAACCCCGTGCCCAACGCCACCAGCAGCCAGGCGCTGACCGGCGACGCCGACGGCGCGGCCTACTACGCCTGCCAGGACGGCATCTACCGCCTGGCCCCGGGCGGCACCCTGCCGGAGCAGATCGTCCCCGGCGAGGGCACGGCCATGAGCGTTGCCAGCAACTACCCGTACTCGCTGCTGCGCACGGCGGCGGGCGATTTTATGGTCATGCTGTTCGGCGACAGCGGCAGCGGGGATCTTTACTTCTACCACTACGACGAGACGCTGCCCACCCACGCCGACACAACGCTGACCATCTGGTCGCTGGCGGACTGCGCCACGGCGCGGCTGGCGATGAACGCCTACAAAAAGGCCCACCCCGAGGTGGACGTTACCTTTGAAGCCGCCGTGCAGACCGACACCGACGACATGGCCGCCGACGTCAACGACGCGCTGACCCAGCTGAACACCGAGCTGCTGGCAGGGGACGGCCCCGACCTGCTGATCCTGGACCTTGCCGACTACCAGAGCTATGCCGACAAGGGGATGCTGGCCGACCTGAGCGACGCCGTACCGCTGGACGAGCTGCAATCCAACATTATCGCCCCCTTTGTGACCGACGGCAAAGCCTATGTGCTGCCCGCGCGGTTCAGCGTCCCGGCCATTTGCGGCGACGCGGGCACACTGGACGGGCTGACTGACCTTGCTGCCTTGCAAAACGCCGTGCTGGCCGCCGCGCCCCGCCCGGATTTGGAACAGTACAGCGACGAATATTACACCGCCCTGCCCGACGACGAAAAGTACGCCCTGGCCCTTGCCAGCGGCAATGACTTTGCCCAGCTGCTTTTGCCCAGCAGCGCCAGCGCCATGCTGCACGATGGCGCGCTGGACGCCGACGCCCTGACCGAGGCGTTCACCTTTGTGAAAACCACCGCCGACTACTACGGCATCGCCGACTACACCTACACCGCGATGGACGGTACCTCGGCCCAGAGCTATGACAATGCCGATATGGTCCTCATCGACGCCCAGCAGGACGAGTACAGCACCTGCAACCGCGCCCAGTTCGGCTGGATGACCGTCACCACGCCCTACGCGGTCATTGCGATGGGTCGCACAGGCGATATCTTTGACGAAAACGCCGAGGCCGTCTCGGTGGATATGGTTCCGACGCCGGGCCTGACGGCGGGCGCGTACACCCCGCAGGTGCTGCTGGGCGTGAACGCCAACAGCAAAAACCTGGACGCAGCGAAAGAATTGGCCGCAGCCTTCTTTGGCACCGACGTGCAGAGCCAGTACTGCTCCGACGGTACGACGGTGCGCACGGACTGCCTGAAGGACAAGCTGGACGCCGTAAAAACGATGGTCAGCGGTGCAAAAGCAGGTAAGACGATGGGCGCGTATGTGGGCGACCTGGACGCGTTTTACGCAAGCTGCACCACGCCGGTGGTAACGCCGATGCTGCTGGCAAATAGCTTTGCGACCCATGCACAGGCGATCATTGACGGCAGCGAGGATGCTGCCGCTGCGACCGCGGGTGTGCAGAGCGACCTTGCGCTCTATCTGGCAGAACAAAAGTAAGGAAATGTGCAGTAGGGGCGGGGCTTTGCTCCGCCCGGCAGATTGACGGTTGCCGCAGTGTTTCCGGGTCGATGACAAGCATCGACCCCTACATGTAGTGGCAGATGCTTGCATCTGCCCGAAAGACCGCCCACGTGACAAACCACCACGGGCTGCGCAGCAGCAGTCTTATCCAAAAAATCAACCGAGGACATTCCATGCAGAAAAAAATCACAAAAATTCTTTTTTGGCTGTACATTGCTATTTTGGTGTGGCTCATCATCTTTAAGCTGGGGTTCTCGCTATCGACGCTGGACCACCAGCGTGCGCTGAACCTGATCCCGTTCTACTATGACACCGAGACATCCTTCCACCTGCGGGAGGTCATCCAGAACGGCATTGTCTTTGTGCCGGTGGGCATCTACCTGAAAATGCTGGGCGAGCGCACAAGCACCACCGTGCTGATGGGCTTTGCCGTCAGCCTGCTGTTTGAGACATGGCAGTTCGTGTTTGCCTGCGGTGTCAGCGACATCACCGTCCTGATTATGAACACGCTGGGCACGCTGGCGGGGGCAGCACTTTACCTGGGGCTGGTGCGCATCGTCCATAAGCCGATGCTGCACACCGTCCTGAACGCAGTGGCGGCGGTTGCTACGGTGCTGCTGTGTACCCTGCTGGTCGTGACGGTCGCGGCAAACCGATGAAGCAGCGCAAGGCAGCGCCCTGGCTGTTTCTGGCCCCCAGCCTGTGCGGTGTCACCCTGTTTGTGCTGGCCCCCTTTGTGGAGACGGTGCGCCGCAGCGTGACCGACACGATGGGGCGACACTTTGTGGGCCTTGCCAACTATACGGCGGTACTGGGCAACGATGCGTTCCGACTGGCGGTGGAAAATACGGTGCGGTTTATCGGAGTATGCGTTCCGCTGCTGCTGGCGCTCAGTCTGGCACTGGCTTTGGCGCTACGGGCGAAAGGCTTAAAAAATACCTCCTGGGCCGAGGTCTGCCGCACGACCTTTTTGCTGCCCATGGCTTTGCCGGTGGCAAGCCTTGCACTGCTCTGGAAAGTATTGTTTGCCCAAAACGGCCTTGTGAACGGAACTTTTGGCACCCATTGTGACTTTATGGGCACGGATGCTGCGTTCTGGGTGCTGATCGGTACTTATCTGTGGAAAAACATCGGCTATGACAGCATCCTTTGGTCCAGCGGGCTGGACAGCATCTCCACAGACTTGTACGAGGCCGCTGCCGTGGATGGTGCCAGTGGGTGGCGGCAGTTTACAGCCATTACCCTGCCCAACCTGCTGCCCACACTGGCCGTCACGCTGGTGCTGAGTCTGCTGAACACCTTTAAAGTTTTCCGCGAAGCCTATCTGGTGGCCGGGGCCTACCCGGAAAAAAGCATCTATTTATTGCAGCATTTGTTCAACAACTGGTTCCTGGCACTGGATCTGCCAAGGCTGAGCGCCGCAGCAATCCTGATGGCAGGGGCGCTGGGGGCGGTGATCGCGGTATGCATAAAACGGCTCTAAAAAAAATTCTGCTTTTCCCATTCGTCCTGCTCGTATGGTTCCCGCTATGGTTCCTTTTGATGGGCACGCTGACCGGCTCGGAGGAGCTGGCAGCGACCATCGGCCCGGCGCTTTCCGGCAGCGGGCAGGCTGCGTGGACCCTGCTGCCTAGCTACCCTACGCTGGAACCCGCTGTCAAGCTTTTGCTGGACACACCGGAATACTTTACCACCTATTGGAACACCTGCCTGCAGACATTTCCGCAGTTGGCTGGTCAATTGGTCGTGGGTGCTCCCGCCGCATGGGCACTCTCCCGCTTGAAATTTCGCGGGCGCGGGGCCGTGCGGGGGCTGTACCTTATTTTAATGTTGCTGCCGTTCCAGGTCACTATGGTGCCTGCCTATCTGACGATAAACCACCTGGGACTGATGGATACTGTCTGGGCGGTCATTCTGCCGGGGGCATTCAGCACATTTCCCGTATTTGTGATGCAGCGCGGGTTTGACGCTGTTCCTCTGCCGCTGCTGGAAGCTGCCGCTATAGATGGCGCGACCCCGTGGCAGCAGTTTGCGCGAATCGGCCTGCCAGTGGGGCTGCCCGGTATCCTGGCTGCGCTGACCATGAGCTTTCTGGATGCCTGGAATGCGCTGGAACAGCCTATGACCTTTTTAAAAACACAGTCGCTTTGGTCGCTGTCACTCTATCTGACCGATACTACCCGCGACCTGGCACTGACCATGGCGGCCAGCCTGTTTGCATTGCTGCCCGCCGTACTGATTTTTGCTTTCGGCCAAAAGTATCTGGAACAGGGGATCCTGGCCGGAGCCGTGAAAGGATGAGGACCTATCGAACTGCTTACCGGGATGGACCCACGCCAGCGCCAGCGGCTTGGGTGGATTGTCCGCTTTTTTGCACTGCTGCTGGTGCTGACACTGCTGGCCCGCGGTACAGCAGGGGCAGCCATGGCCAGCGTGACGGTGCAGAGGCCGTCCTCCGGCAATGTGACAAAAAGCGTGCGCACTACGGCCACGGTCAGCTTTGCGGGCGGCACCCCTTTTACAGTGCCCGCGGGTCTGCTGGTCATGGCAGTACCCGTGCAGGCGGGGCAGACCGTCAAGGCCGGGGACACGCTGGCCGTGTTTGATGCCGCTGAAGTGGACCGCGCCGTAAACGCCAAGCGGGCCGCGTTGCAGCAGGCCCGGACCCAGGCCGCACAACAGACGGCGGGAGACACCGCCGACCCCTACGCCGCCCAGCTCGCCCAGCAGCAATTAGAACGTGCCTACGAGGAAACACACAGAATCTACGCCGATGGTGAAGAGAGCGTTTCCCGTGCCCAGACCAAGCGGGACGAAGCTGCTGCCGCTCTGGAAAAAGCCCGCAATGCCGGCTATGCGGACGACGCTGAAAAACAGGCCGCCGTAGAAAACGCCGCCGCTGCCCTGGAAGCTGCGGAGGATGCCCTGTACAGCGCCCAAAAAGCCGCCGAAGATGCCAACAATGCGGCACTTTCCGCCGCCCAAAGTGCCGAGGATAACCGCAACACCGCACTGCACACGCTGGAGAAAGAGCAGGAAACCACGGAAAAACAGAACGCACTGGACCGCGCCGCTGCTGCTGTAACGGCCTCTGATGCCGAAACCCTGCAGGCCGAACTGGATGCCTTGCTTGCCGTGCAGCAGGCGGGCGGCACACTGACTGCCCCCAGTGATGGCACCCTTGTGTCGCTGGATCTCGTGGTTGGGCAGCCCTCCCCTGCCGTGGGCGGCCAGCTGGCTGCAGATGCCGATTTTACCGCCGAAATTCCTTTGGAAGAATCTCAAGCCAACCTTGTTTCAGTTGGCACTGTACTGCACCTGAGCCAGAGCCGCGCAAGCTGTGATGCCGCCGTGCAGAGCCTTTCGGCCCCGGATGAAAACGGCACCGTTACAGCAAAATGCACCTTGTCCAAAGGGGCATGGTGTGCCGGTGCTGCCAACGCATCGGCCACGGTGCAGGGTGAAAAGCGGCCCTGTGTGCTGCCGGCCAGCGCGGTACATAAAGATAATACCGGCTGCTATGTGCTGGCTATCGAACAAAAAGCCACAATCTTGGGTCAGCAGAATATCGTAGTATCGCTGCCTGTCACGGTAGTGGAAACGGGCGATACCACCGCCGCCGTCAGTGGTGCGCTGGACGCCGATACACAGGTCATTGTCAGCAGTACGCGGGCCGTGCAGGCCGGGGACCGGGTGAAGATCCATGATGCATCGTAAAAGAGGTTGGGCGGTTGCGGCAGTATTGCTGGTAGTTTTGCAGCTGCTTTTGCAGACCCGCGCAGCGCATATTGTACAGCAGAACCCAACCGTGACGGTGACCCTGTCTTCCCCGCTTACAGCCGGGCAGCTTGCCGCTGCACGGGAATGGGAAAAAAGTAATGCCAACACTCAAGCCGTTACTGCCAGCTTTTGGAGCGAGAAAGCAGCAGCGGTCTCGGCAGATTCTGACCGCACAGCGGAAGATGTGACCTGTATCGGCTTTGACGGTACAGCGCAGGACTGTCTGCCTGTGGAATATCTTCAGGGCACAGCACCCGGTGTCGTAGGACAGCAGTGCGCGATTTCTTCGACGCTGGCGTGGACACTGTTTGGCAGCTATGATATTATGGGCTTGACTGTTGCACTGGACCGTACCGAGTATTTCATTTCCGGCGTGTTTAAAAGTAAAAGCAAAACGCTTCTTTATCCGGCGCAAAGCGGCTTTACCCACGCGGCGCTGCGGGGTCTTTCGCCCGACACCCCCAAAACGGACGCCGAACAGTGGGCCGCAGCAACCGGTGCCGGAAAGATCACCGCCATCACTTACGGCCCCCAAAAGGCATGGCTGGCTCAAGCAGCGTGTGCCCTGCCTGCCCTGATTGTCGGACTGGCTTTGGTCGTGCTGTTGCTGCGCTTTATTTGTGCCCTGCCCGGTGTCTTGCACGGGGCAGCCCTGTTTGCTTTAGCACTGGCATTTGCGTGGGCGGTACCCCATTTTCTGCAAACCCTGCCCGGCTGGCTTATCCCCGGCCGCTGGAGTGATTTCAGCTTTTGGCCCACTTTATGGACGAAAATTATGGATACTTGCAATGGAAATATGAAGTAATTTAAAATTTGCAAGCAGAATAAGCCACAGATTGATGATGAAGAAACTTGCTTTCGATATATATTTCGCTGAGGATGTCTATAGAAATCGTTGGGAAAGTTGGACAAACTCTTTGGGATATTTTTGCATGAACATGACAATTAAATGCACAAGCATTTTTGGAATTGAACATAATGAACGGGTTTATATAGGAAAACAGCAAGATGCTAAAGCAAGGGTCATATACCGGGAATAGTGGTACTCTATTGCGTTTTATTTTACATTCTTTGACCACCATTTGACTACTACTGTGCAGACGCACCGTAAAACACCGAAAAGCCCGTTGTGACAACCACCAACAGGCGTTTTCTTGCTTTGGACGCAACTGTGCAGAACCAACAAAATTCACGCTTCAACGTTGGTCTGTACGGGCTTGTCGTAGTTCTCCGACCCGGAAGGCCAGAGGTTCGAATCCTCCCGGTCGCACCAAGAGCAGCACCTTATGGGGTGCTGCTCTTTTTGTTTTGCATGGATTTTATGGAGCAGTAAAAGAGGGGGATTCGAACAGCCCGTGCCCCGCGCTTTGCGTCCCGCGGGGCAGAAACGCCCCGGTGGGGCGTTTCTAGGGCGCGGCTTGGCGAATCCCTTCAGGCGCACCAGAAAACATTATTGCGATGTATTTTTTGCAATGAGGTCTTTCTTTTTTGATTTTTTAGAATAATTTTAGCAACATATCATCAGTGGCGTCTGTGTACTGCCCCTGCTTAATTTTCTTGTTTCGCAGCTGATTTACAGCGTTTCTTGCAAGACGGACTTCCTCACCGGTGAAAACTGCTTTTTTACCCACTGGGAGAGAATCAACTTTGAGTATCAAATATCCGGTTTCACGCCAACCTGTGTTCATGGTTCTCTGCCGATAATAGTAATCGCCCAGCGCTTTCAGCAAAATAATTTTATTGGCGCGCGTCAGCTTGATTTTTCTCATAATCCAACCTGCTTCTTTCAAGCACAAGAATAACACTTTACAGTTGTGCAGTCAACAACTAAAAACAAATTTTGGAAGGTTGAACAACTACATAAGATTTTATT
>OIYG01002648.1_pt1 | contig 11077 bp, 16 predicted proteins | sample 1587861 | NCBI WGS metagenome assembly OIYG01 (sample SAMN03283272) | human gut metagenome | biome: human-associated habitat; material: feces | host: Homo sapiens | place: Peru | collected 2012 | reverse complement strand
CTCATAATGCGAACAGGGATTTGATGGTCACGAACAGGGCGCTGATCTGCCGGACCAGAATGGACAATACCACGACCAGACCGGCCAGTGTGGTCATCATGGCTTGATCCTCCCGCCCGGAGCGGATCAGAAGCTGGTTCAGCACCGCAACGATGATCCCGATGGCTGCAATTTTGAAGATAAGATCGATCTCCATGGTCAACTCCTGCTTATCCCAGAAGAATGGCTGCCGCGGCTCCCGCAGCAAGCCCCAGTTTGTGGGAAAGTTCCTTCTGGATCTTCGCCTTTGCCAGGCTCTCTTCCTGAAAGTGCCGGAACCGGTCCAGATACAGTTCCAGCCGCCGGCATTCCATCTCGGCCTCGGTATGTCCGAGACCGGAAAAGCACTCCGAAAAGCAGAGCTTTTCTTCCTGCGTCAGTTCCACAAAAGGCATCATGGTCTGGAACCGTTCGGTATCTGCCGGGATCTTTCCGGCGGCGATCAGCTTTTTCCGCAGGGTTTCCAGATCGCTCTGCCGGAAGCCGATCTCCTGCCGGAGCAGTTCCAGCAAAGCGATCGTCTGCCGCAAAGTATCCAGATGCACCTGTATCCGGGCTGTGACGCTGTCTCCGGCACACCACCCGCAGAGGACCAGACACAGCATGCTCAGCCACCGCAGCGGGCTCATAAAAAGCGCACCTCCCGCACCCGGCCCGGATCGTTTCTTCCGGCCAGCCAGACCAGCATCCGGACTGCGCCGCGCTCCATCAGATAGCAGACCTGCGGGCGGACCGTGGCCTCCTCCGGGGATGCCGCGTGGAGCGTGGCGATAAAATCCACTCCGCTGAACAGTCCCTGTTCCAATGCGGTCACCTCTTCCATCCCGCCCAGCTCGTCCAGAAGAATCACCTGCGGCGAGAGGGTCCGCAGCGCCATCTGAACGGCCTGTCCCTTCGGAAGTCCGGAGATCACATCCAGCGCTTCCCCGCCGGAAGCATCCGCAAGGATTTCTCTCCGTTCATCGATCACTGAGACGAGCCGGTTCTGACGAAGCAGTTCCCCGGCAATGCTGCGCAGAAGGGTGGTTTTTCCGCTGTCCGGTTCCCCTGCCAGCAGAATTCCGGTAAAGTGTCCCCGGAGAGCCTCCTTCAGTTCCGGCGGAAGCGGAAGGACCTTCCGCCGTGCGATCCGCAGGTTGAGGGAGGTCAGCTCCTGCAGAACGATCCCCTCCGCCGGGTTTTGCCAGAAGCGGCCTGCCAGACCGGCCCGGCAGCCATCCGCAAAGCTGAGATACCCCTGCGCGATTTCCGCCTGATGTGCATGGACCGATCCGCCGCAGAGCGCAAAAAAGATCTCTTCCATCTGCATCGGGGTCAGCCGCAGCTCTTCCAGAGCGGAAAGCTCCGGTGCCAGCTGCGCCGGGCGGCAGGGCGCACCCTGTACCGTGAACACCGGCGCACATCCCACCCGGAGCCGGATCTCGTGAACGGTCCCGGCCAGAGCTGTCGGCAGCCGCTGCAGCGGGCGGGCCGCCCAGCTGGGCAGGGCCTGTACCACCTGATAATACGCATCCATCTTTCATTCTCCTTCCGTGTCTCCTGTCATCACTGTATGCGCCTGCCGAACGGATAGAACGGACGGCGCACAAAAAAGCACCCGCACAGCGTTTTGTTGCTGTGCGGGTGCTGCCGCTTATAAAACGTCTGCGGAAAAAGCCGCAGGCTCAGTTGTTCGGTTCCGGTGCATTTCCGGCCAGCATGGCCAGGAATTCAGCCTCGGTCAGGACCGGGACCCCGAGGGCCTGTGCCTTGGTCAGCTTGGACCCGGCGGCCGTACCGGCCACGACATACGCCGTCTTTTTGGAGACAGAGCCACTGGCCTTGCCGCCATTTTTGACGATCAGGGCTTCGGCTTCATTGCGGGAGAGCGTTTCCAGCGTACCGGTCACCACGAGGGTCTTTCCGGCGAGAAGATCGCCCTTGGGTTCGCCCTTCCACTGCATATTCACCCCGGCATCTGCCAGACGATGGATCAGGTCAGTGGTGCCGTCCTTTGCAAAGAATTCCGTCACGCTCTGGGCCATCACACCGCCGAAACCGTCGATCTCTCCAATCTGCTCTGCCGTCGCCTCCCGGATGGCCTGCAGAGAGCCGAAATGCTCCGCCAGAAGAGCGGCTGCCTTATCTCCGATGTTCCGGATGCCGAAACCGAAGAGCAGCTTATCCAGATTGTTCTGCTTGGAATTTTCAATGGCATTCAGGAGATTGCCTGCACTCTTTTCCTTGAACTTTTCCAGTGTCAGAAGCTGTTCCAAAGTCAGATCATAGATGTCTGCCGCCGAGTGGACAAAGCCCTTTTCCACCAGCTGCGTTGCCACAGCGGTGCCGAGACCATCAATATCCATGGCGTCCCGGGATGCAAAATGGATGATGTTGCGCAGGGACTGTGCCGGGCATTCCGGGTTGACGCAGCGCAGCGCTGCTTCATCTTCCAGATGCACCACAGGGGCCCCGCAGGATGGGCAGAATTCCGGCATCTGATAGGGCTGTGCATCTTCCTCATGATGCGTTACGCCGATGACTTCCGGAATGATATCCCCGGCCTTCCGCACCTGAATGGTGTCCCCGATGCACAGACCCAGCTGGTGGATGAAATCCTCATTGTGAAGGGTCGCCCGCGCCACAGTGGTGCCCGCGAGGAATACCGGATCAAAACACGCCGTCGGCGTCAGGACACCGGTACGACCCACAGCAACTTCAATGCTGCGCAGGGTCGTTTCCTTGACTTCCGGCGGATATTTGAAGGCAATCGCCCAGCGCGGAAATTTGTTGGTGGAACCCATCAGATCCCGCTGAGCAAAATTGTTGACCTTGATGACCGCGCCGTCCATATCAAAGTCCAGTTTGGAGCGGTTCTGCCCGATCTGCTCGATCTCCGCGATGGCCTGTTCGATGTCGTGCACCACATGGTAGCGCGGCGAGACCGGCAGGCCAAGGCTCTTGAGGTAATCCAGACTTTCGGCGTGGGTCGTCAGCTCCTTGCCGCGGATCTGCTGAACGTTGAACACAAAGATAGACAGGCCGCGGCTCCCGGTGATCTTGGCGTCTTTCTGGCGCAGCGACCCGGCGGCCGCATTGCGCGGGTTTTTGAACGGTGCCGCGCCCTGCAGCTCCTGCTCAGCACACAGGTGCCGGAAGGCCTCGTGGGGCATATACACCTCACCGCGCACTTCCAGAAATTCCGGTGCGTTTTTGAGCTGTTTCGGGATGCGCTTGATGGCCTTGACGTTGGCGGTCACATCCTCGCCGACCACGCCATCGCCGCGGGTCGAAGCCCGCACCAGCATTCCATTCTCGTACTCCAAGCTGCAGGAAAGGCCGTCGATCTTGATCTCGACCACATATTCCGGTTCCACGCCCGCTTCCCGCACCCGGCGGTCAAAGTCACGCAATTCCTCAAACGAAAATGCGTCCAGCAGACTCTCCATCTTGACGGCATGCGTGACCTTGGCAAACCGTCCGCTAGGAGTGCCGCCGACATGCTGAGTCGGCGAAGTCGGCGTGACCAACTCCGGGAACTGCGCTTCCAGTTCCTTCAGCTCCCGCGTCAGGGCATCGTATTCAAAATCCTCCAGTTCAGGGGCGTCCTGATCGTAGTATAATCGGTTGTTCTTTTCGATCACGGTGCGCAGCTCTTCCACGCGCTTTTTTGCTTGCTCCAGTTCCAAATGGTCCACTCTCCTTTATCCTCTTTATTATACCACACCACGATCCTTCCTTCGAGGGATTTTTTAAACCGCCGCATCGCAATGTTTGACGCATTCTGCTATATACAAATTGTATTTTTGTCGTTTTCACAGATTGTTGAGTTTCCTAAATCCAGTCCGGTTTCAGCCTTCTCTTGATTTACTCCTTGTTTTATCTTTAACGTTTCAATCGTTGTGACGTTCTTTTCTGAACGTAGGATTTCACAAACTGCTTTGCAGGATCTTCTGGATCTCCGGCAGATCTTTTGCAAAACAGATACCCTCCTGCCGTTCCTTAGAGGACAGGCCCAGCTCGATCATATGATCCAGCAGCATCCGCAGCCCGGTATAGTAGCCGTCCAGATCGTACAGGATGCAGGGGACTTCCAAGTGCTTGAGCGACACCTTGGACATCACCTCCGCGATCTCTTCCAGTGTCCCGGTGCCGCCGGGGAACGCAATGAAAGCATCCCCCAGCTCGATCATCTTCGTCTTGCGCTCCGTCATGTCCTTCGTGACGATCAAATCGGTCAGGCCGTCGTGCTGCAGCTCTCCCTTCACGAAGAACTCCGGCTCCACGCCGGTCACCTCGCCGCCCGCTGCGAGGACACTGTCGGCCAGCACCCCCATCAGGCCGCAGCGAGAGCCGCCATAGATCAGCGCGTTTCCGCTCTCCCCGATCCATTTGCCCAGTTCCTGCACCGCCGTTTTCAGTGCCGGGTTCGTTCCCTCGTTTGCCCCAAGATAAACCGTAATGTTCATCGTTTTTCCTTTCTTCGCATGGAGTCCTACAAAAAAGGAGCCATCCTCTTAAAAAGGACAGCTCCTTCAGAAGCCTATGAAACAATCAGATGCTGATCGTATTAGCGAGACACTCTTCCACCAAAAACTCGTCGTACTATCGCAAAAATACGTTCGTTTTGTACGCTCAATATCAGTCCGTTTTTTGTCTCGTCAAGTCCATCTGCTGCTTGGTTGCGTTCCCTAAATTTTTCTGCAACGTAGGATGTTGCCCCTATTCATTTATCAAATCCCATTCATCCGGCATCCAGTCATGCACTCTTGTTGCATTTCTACCCGAACGCCCTAAATTATATCACACTCGCTCAAAAAAGAAAACACCCTGTCAAAACTGCGTTTCTTTCCGAAAATATCCATCGGAAATATCAGTCTGACAGGGTGTTTTCTTACATTTTGAAATTTTACTTGTTGCTCTTCCCCTGCATCTGGTCAAGCAACTCGTCTGCTCGGATGGCTTCCGGCGTGAACGAGTTGTTCTCCCACCAGTTTACGAGGGCCACAACCACCGTGATGATCGTCGTCACGAGCTGATTGACCGTTTCATTGTCGATGGGGATCACGCTGTGGCCGCCCGCGCTGAGCAGCTGATTGATAAGCGCCAGCGCCAGACAGATGGTCCGCACGATGGTCGCCGTCGATACTTTCTTGTCCATTTTGAAATCCTCCGTTATGCGGTGTGGATGGGTAACGCCTTGGCGCGGTTGTACAATTCTGTACCGGTGCCGTTTCCGCCCATCACATGATAGGTCTTGTACAGGTAGCCCAGATTCCGCAGTCCGTCCTGCGTGACGTATCCCAGCTCAATGAATCGGTAACATTCGCTGTAGATGCGGTCGTGCAGCAGTGCCAATACCGCGTTCCAAAGAGCCTTGATCTTCGGCAGCGCCGCGAGGATGCCCGCGCCGATCAGGGTGCAGACCCATTGGGCCCAGTATTCTACGAGAATATGCCACATCGGGGTCACACCTCCTTCATCCGGCTCAGACCCGCCCGCTGGATGATGGCCGGGTAGTCCTTGTAGGCATGGCTCAGGTCCACCGGGCCGCGCACACCGGGAATCTTGCCCTTGTTGGTGTACTGCCACATACCGTGCTTGCGGGAGGGCCGCTTCGAGCGGTAGTCGGCGATCCACAGGTCGAAGTCGGTCAGCTCGTGCATCGCAAGGGCGGTATCGGCGAAGTTCGTGTAGGTGTACACCATAGCGTACAGCCCCCACTTTTCGATCTGCTTTGCCTCCATTTTGATGAGCTGGGCAAGGCTTTCGGGACTCAGCGCTTTCAGGCCGGGGTCTTCCACGTCCACCGCGATGGGCAGAGTGAAGGTCTTTCCTTCCAGCGCGACTTTCAGCTTCGCCAGCTCTTTTGTGGCATAGTCGATGGTGGTTCCCTTCGTGTAATAGTACGCCCCTACCGGCAGCCCGGCTTCCACGCAGCCCCAGTAGTTTTTCTCGAAGGTCGGGTCGATGTAGATGCCGCCGTATGCTGTGTTGGTCGAAACCGTCCGCAGCATCACGCCGTCGATTTTTCCGCTGGCCTTGACCTTCTTCCAGTCGATGTTTCCCTGCCAGCGGGAAACGTCCATGATCTCAGGCATGGTCTGCCTCCTTACTTTTCTTTCTTGCACTGCATGATCTCGTTCCGCTTCTCCTCGGTGATGACACCCTTGCGCACGTAAATTTTCAGCATGGCCTCCGAGATACGGCCCTGTACCCAGCGTTCTTTCAGTGTTTCGATGTTCATATCAGTTTCCTCCCTTAATTTTCATCCGGCATATTCATCACCACGAGGTCTTCCAGTGCGTCCGCGATGCGGGTCTGGTCGTCCACGGTGCTGGAGACGGGCGGGTTGTCCTCGAAGTTCTCGATGGCGGCCAGATATTCTTCGTCGGTGGTGCAATTGCTGAAATCGCAGCCCGCCTTCCGCATCATGTCCACATAATCGTCAAAGACAAGGGCAACGCTGCCGTTGATGACGCCGCCGCCCACGATCATCTTGGTCATGCGGGCCCAAGGGTAGCAGTCGAGCCACTGCTCTGCGGTCAGGGTCTCGCCCACCGGGGTGATGACGTCAGATTTGTTGTCGTAAATTTTGTAACGTGCCATTTTGATTTTTCCTCCTGTGTCAGTCAATGGTGTAGACGTCTACGGCGTCAGAATTGGTTCTGCTCGAAATCGCTCCGCCCGCAAAGAGCGCATAATTTCCGATAGCAGTTGCTGCACCCATATATCGTTTCTTACTCAGTGCTTTTATGCTGGTACACGTTAGTGATTCATTGAATGCCACAACCGCTGTTTCCCCTGCAAAAATGGCATAGTTTTCAAATGATGTTGCCGCCATGCCGATCGCAGCGGTGTTGATCGTCGTTGTGCTTTTGGTGAGAGAAGCGTTATAGACGTCCAGAGTGCCGCTTCCAACATGAAACAAAGTGTAAGAGCCAACGGTTGCAGTGGATGCGCTAGAACACGATTTACTAAGCGCGGATACCGAACTTCGTGTCAATGAAGCGTTGTAAGCATCCACATCCTTTTGAGTGGTGTCCATAATTCCGAATATATTTCCACCGGCAAAGAGCGCGTATCCTCCAACTTTGCCTCCGGCGATATTACGTTTGGCCTGTCTTAAGGAAGTTGCCGAGCCTATGGTCAATGAATCATTGATTGTGCGCATGGTAGCTACTATTTTGCTACTTTCTAGACCACCCGCAACTAATACGTAACTTCCAACAGAAGAGATTGCTTTACTCGTAGCCTTTGAATAAGTATGCGAATAACCGGTGGTTGTTGCTGTTAATGATCCATCGTAGGCGGTACAGTGATCGTTAAAACGACCGGCATCACTAACAAACATCGCGTAATGACCGACAGATTCCGCGAGACTTTTTCCGCCATTAGAAAGCGATGCCGCTTTTGTCCGCGTCAAATTCTTATCATGCTCGCATCCGCTACTTCAGTAGTGGCATTAACCACATCATTTTTTCCTTTTAGCTGCCCCTCGGCATTGCCCTCAGAGGCATTTTCACCTACCTTAAAGAATTGCTGATAAACTCCAGCCATAAACGAGTTGCCATTCTTCAGCTCGTCCATGATATCTTCGAATGGCTGCCAGAAATGTTTCTGAACCATCTCGGTGTTTGCTGCAATCTTGTCATTCGTCCCGCCCCAATTCGAAGGATCGAATGGATTATGCTTGGAGCACCAATCTGTGAACTTGTCCCACAGGTCATTCAACGCCGGTTCGATCATTTCCCACAGATTTGCAAGGGTCGTCACGATTGCCACAATTGCCGCGGTGCCGAGTGCTGCCAACGCCAATGCAATTGGTTCAGCGCACTGAATGATGACATTGCACAGCACTGTGATCACGCTGATGAGTGCTTCCTGAATGTCCGGTGCCGCATTGATGATGGCTTGGCAGATAGGTCCTGCAAACATCGAGAGCACACCCAGAATGGCAGTTGCTCCGGCCAGTTTCAAGGCGGCGGATGCGAACTTATCGAACGCGGTTGCCAGTGCGGTAAATCCCACGCTGACCACCGGAAGTTTCGTTGCCAGCCACCCGGCTCCAAACAGGATGGCGATCAATCCGCCCAATGCCACGGCGGCAACTTTCAATGCGTTCCAGTTGACCACATTGAAAATAGCGCACGCCGCTGCCAGCTTGATCATGCCAGTCGAAAGGGTATTGATCGTCCATGCAGCTTGCAGGGCATCACCAGACATTTTGGACAGCGCGAAAACGGCCACGTACATTCCGGCAAGTGCAACCCCGCACTTGAGCATTGCGCTCCATGCTCCGTCGCCGAGCTTTTCATAAACCGCCACAGCTCCCGCCAGCACCAGCATCGCCGTAGACATTGTCATGATAGCCATTGCTCCGTCCGCCCCAGCGGCTTGCGATGCAATGCTCAATGCGGTCAGTCCGGCAGAAACTTTGATCAGCCCATCAATTGCCCCGTCGCCCATTACGGCAAACAGCTCCACTGCTCCTGCCAGAACGATCAAGGACGACGACATCATGAAGATGGCTGCACCAGAAGTGAACTTTGTCTTGGCAGACAGTGCCGACATCGTTGCCATCAGCAGCATCAGGGTTTTGATGCTTGTCATGGCTGCATCGAGATTCCAGCGTGTCAAGGCTTCGCTGCATCGTGGAGAAATCCACGTCCTCGGCAGCGGCGTCCAGTTTCTCAAAGCCCTTTTCTGCTCCCTTGAACTGGAGCTTTTCCATCAGCTTGTCGATGGTGCCGATGGTCTTCTTCGTGTTTTTCTCAAAGTTTTCGTTGTTGAACTGCATCTCAACAACGCGGCTGTCTACCTCTCTGCTCATTCCGTCCTCACCTCGCCCCATGCCCGTGCCGCGATCCGCTCAAAAATAGGCCGCATGGCCGGGTTGATGTAATCCACACCCTCTACGTATCCGCCGTTTCGTGTCGCGTGTCCGTATTGCAGGATCACCGCGATGGGCACGCCGTCCACGATGTTCGCGTTCCGCCATGTGATCGTGATGCGGTCTTTCCCCTTGGTCACGTCGTAACTCCAGCTTGCGGCGGTCTTGCCTGTTGCCTTCGGGGTCGCCTTGGCCAGTGCCTCCACGCCCTCCCGCCCGTACTGGGCAAGAATGTCGTCAAGGTTCAGCTCCGTGCACCGCTTCAGAAACTTCCGGGTCTTTTTCCAGTCGCCCTTCTGCTTGAAGATGATCACTTTTGCCATTGTACTTTTTACCCTCTGTCGTGGGCCTCCATTTTGAAAATCGCTCCCATCGGGGGAGCTTCGCGACGCGCCGCCCTTGGCGGACGGAACGGTGAGAGGGCATCATCCTCTCGTGTGCAGCTTGGCCCGCCGCTGTGCATTCAGCGCCCTCTGCTGGCTCATCCGCTCACCGGGTGTCATCTTCTTCTGGGGTGCATTCATCTCTTGGCTCACCCGGATCAGGGTCAAAAGCCGGTTCAGGTGCCACTTTTCGCACTCTTTCGGGATGCCCAGCGCGAACATCTGAGCGTATAGGACCTCGGCTGTGGTCGTCGTCCCGCCGCGCGGGGGGCGTCGTTTCGGTCGAGGTGTGTTTTTGTTTCTTGGTTCATTCGGTTTGGGCTCCCCGGCAAACCATGTGGCGGTCATCGGGTCGTCCATACGAAGGAGATTATCGTTGAATGCAATCGCATCCGCAGTGCCGAAGCAGTTCTCACTATAATAGAGAACCATCTCCGGATCCATGCGGAAACCGATTGCATGTCCATATTCCCGATATGCTCAACTGCATTGAGCACGGAACTATCACCATCGGCGGAGAGGTCCGGACGCCCAAGAATAACTCCATTAACTCTATGAAGACGCTCTATAACCTGTTGTTTGACTATGCAGTTTCCATCGAGATCGTCGATAAAAATTATGCCCGGTTGTTTAATGTAGAAAGCGGCTATGTCCGGAGTCCAACTTGCCATATGGCCTATACTTCAGAAGAACTCGATCTTCTCTGGGCTAACGTTGATAAGCACCCGATCATCGATATGATCCTAATCCAATGTTATTCAGGCTGGCGTCTGGGTGAAATGTGTGAGCTGCTCATGAAGGATATCAATCTGGAGCGTGGCTGCATGATGGGCGGATTAAAAACAAAAGCGGGGATCAACCGGACAGTCCCGATTCATCCCCGCATTTTCCATTTGGTGAAAGCCCGCTACGAAAAAGCACTCGCTGCAAACTCACCCTATTTATTTTTTTCGATTCGAATGAAAAGCAATGGCCCGACTCGGCCAAAAGGCGAGCTGATGCAAATGCGCTACTCCGCCTTTCAAGAGCAGCTCGTCGAAGAAGTTATTCCTCTTTTGTCTCTCAATCCTGCACATAAGGGGCATGACGGCCGCAAGACTTTTGTTACAATGGCAAAGGCCGCTGACGTTGATGACTTTGCTATCAAGCGCATCGCAGGCCACTACATCAAAGACCTGACGGAGCGTGTTTATACAGAGCGTAGCCTGAAATGGCTCAAAAGTGAGATAGAAAAGATCCCCTGATCATATACTCCTTCTCCATCTGCATGAAGGGAATGTATACGAGTGACCCAATCCTCCCTACACTTTATCCAATCCGTATATCACGATTTTTCCGTATCCACGTTCATTTTCTGCTATTTCTCAGATAGAAATAGTATTAGCGACGTCCACCAGCACGGGGTCGAGGCTCTTGGTCATCTCCAGTGCCTCATCCACGGGGTAATCCACCAGATGCTCCCCCTTCATGCCGACGATGCGGTTATACTTCCCCTGCTCCAACAGGCAGACGGCGTGATAGCCCATTGCGGAGGCGTTCACGCGGTCACGCAGGGTGGGAGAGCCGCCGCGCTGGACGTGGCCCAGAATGGTGGCACGGGTGTCGATGCCGGTGCGGGCCTGAATCTCGTTGGCGATCTCCTGCGAGTGGCCGATGCCCTCGGCAACGATCACGATGAAGTGACGCTTACCGGTGCGCTGGGTCTCGGTGATCTTATCGAGGATGTCGTGCTGCATATCGAATTCCTTCTCCGGCAGCAGGACCGCCATAGCGCCAGAAGCAA
>OIYG01002647.1_pt1 | contig 11087 bp, 9 predicted proteins | sample 1587861 | NCBI WGS metagenome assembly OIYG01 (sample SAMN03283272) | human gut metagenome | biome: human-associated habitat; material: feces | host: Homo sapiens | place: Peru | collected 2012 | reverse complement strand
CCTGGGAATGTAAAAGGCATTGGTAATTAGATAGTCACTGACCAGACAACTACGGATGTTTGGTCAAACCATCTGTATCTATGCAAATTGTGGTTCAGATACTCAATATAGGAGTGTCTGCTCACAAGCCATCGACTTTAGCCGATGGTGGTTGACCGAAGCGGAGGGATTTCAATGGCAACGCAGCACATCGAAAACAAGCTGAAACTATTGCCTGATCAGCCTGGATGTTATTTGATGAAAGACGTCAATGCAAAGATTATCTATGTCGGCAAAGCCAAAAATTTGAAAAATCGCGTTCGTTCATATTTTAAAAGTTCACATGAAGGCAAAACGGCCAAACTTGTTTCTGAAATTCATGATTTTGAGACGATCGTAACGTCGACTGACAAGGAAGCGTTTTTGCTTGAAATTACTTTGATTCAAAAACATAAGCCTTATTACAACATAAAACTTAAGCGCGGAACCGGCTATCCTTATATAAAAATAACGAATGAGCGCGATCCGCAAATAATGATCGTAAGTAAAGTTTTAAATGACGGCGGTTATTATTTTGGACCGTATCCAAATGTTTACGCTGCACAAGAAACGGTACAGCTGCTTCAAAAAGTCTATCCGCTAAGACGGTGCCCCGGGCATCAGAAGAGACCATGTCTGTATTACCATATGGGGCAATGTCTGGGCGCATGTTTTAAAGAGGTTCCGGTTGAAGCTTATGAGAGAAATATTCGCAAGATCAAATCGTTTCTAAACGGCAACGTTTCACAGATTAAGCGCGAATTGACTGCAAAAATGAATGATGCGGCAGCCAAACTTGAATTTGAAAGAGCTGCTGAAATAAGAGATCAAATCCGTTATGTTGAAATGACTGTTGAGAAGCAAAAAATTATTTCAAACGACAATACGCCAAGGGACTTGTTCAACTTCTTCATGGACAAAGGATGGCTTTCGATTCAAGTCTTTTTCATCAGGCAAGCACGTTTGATAAAGCGTGAAAAGCGCTTGTTTCCTTGCGTTGACCTTCCGGAAGAAGAACTTGCTTCATTTATCCTCCAATTTTATAATCAGAAAAACCGCATTTTGCCAAAGGAAATCCTTGTTCCGCCAGGGATTGACAAAAAAGTTTTAAATGAGATTCTCGGAGTCTCGGTTAAAACTCCTAAAAGGGGGCAGAAACGAGACTTGTTGGAAATGGCTCATAAAAATGCCCAGCTTGTCTTGGAAGAAAAATTTCGACTTCTTGAACTTGATGACAGAAAGACGGTTGGTGCGATGAACGAGATTACCGATGCATTGGGCCTTCCGAACGGACATCGCGTGGAAGCATTTGACCACTCTCATCTTCAGGGGACAGACATCGTGTCGGCAATGGTCTGCTTTGTCGATGGCCGTCCTGAAAAAAATCTGTATCGCAAGTACAAGCTGAAAAATACTGATCATGCAGATGAAGCTGCAAGCACGAGAGAAGTAATCTATCGCAGATACAGTCGCCTGTTGAAGGAGCATGAAAATCTGCCTGATCTGATTTTGATGGACGGTGCGAAAATTCAGATCGATGCTTGCATCGACGTGCTTCAAAATCAGCTTGGGTTAAACATACCGGTTGCCGGAATGGTCAAAAATGAACATCACAAAACGGCCGACCTGATGACCGAAACCGGCGAAAAAATCGGGCTGAATCCTAAAAGCGAGGGATTCTACCTGCTGCAGCGCATTCAAGATGAAGTGCATCGATTTGCAATTTCCTTTCACAGACAAGTGCACAGCAAGAACTCACTTTCTTCAAGACTGGAGCGAATCAAGGGGGTTGGCCCCAAAACACGAACGAAGCTGTTGCGCAATTTTGGTTCTTTGAAGCGGCTGTCTGAGGCCAGTGTTGAAGAATTGATCGGTTTGGGAATTCCTCAAAAAACGGCGCAAACGATCAAAATCAGCTTGGTGAAGGAAAATGAGACATAATCATGAATTTGATGGTATTAATTTAAAAAAAAACGCTTGAAGTTATGTTATAATTTAGTCATAAAATCAAGAAAAGCGAAACGGTTGTTTTCAGCTGATTGGGGGAATTTTCCATGAATAAAAACGTGTGCCATCATAAATTGTTTATGCTTATGATTATTTGTGTCATGATTTGCGGAATTTTCTTGCCGGTGTTTTCCTTTTCGCAAAGCATGACTAAAAAGCAAAGTAGCCTGAAGCCGCATAAGATAAGAACCGTAATTCTTAAGCCGGGTTTTGAAAAACGACTCATGAAAAAACGGCTGAAATCTCAGGCGTTTCAGGAATTATTTTTTGGTGTGGCGTCTTTATTTATGGACATTGCAAAGATAAATCAAGATCAGCTAAAAAAAATCTTTGATTTTGTCAAAAAGTTTACGCTAATTTTTAGAAGTTTGCAGGTCGAGAGAATCTCTTGGCCTTTTTTTAATTATTTTTTACAAATTCTTTGACCATGGTTCGCAAAACTGTTATATTAAAGCATGGTACTATGCTTGACGGGCTTAACGTTCGCATAAAAATTCAAAAGCATAGCGCAGAACTATGATTGATTGTTAGTGTTTGAATAAGATGCACTCAATTAAGTAAGGATGAAAAAAATGTTTGTAGATCAAGTGAAAATACAAGTAAAGGCCGGAAAAGGCGGGGATGGAGCTGTTGCTTTCCGGCGTGAAAAATATGTTCCGAACGGAGGTCCTGCCGGTGGTGACGGCGGCAAGGGCGGAAGCGTCGTTTTGAAGGTGGACGAAGGCTTGAGAACTTTGATGGATTTCAGATTTCATCGAATTTTTAAAGCAAAACCAGGGCAAAACGGGATGATCAAGGGAATGTACGGTCGCGGAGCAAAAGACCTTTATATCGACGTTCCGCAAGGCACGACGGTCACGGATGCTGAAACCGGAGAAATCTTGGGAGACTTGATAGATGCAGGTCAGGAACTGGTTGTTGCGAAAGGCGGTCGCGGCGGTCGCGGCAACATTCATTTTGCTTCTGCCAAAAATCCTGCTCCCGAAATTGCCGAAAACGGCGAGCCGGGAGTTGAACGCACGATTCAGCTTGAACTCAAGGTCTTGGCAGATGTCGGCCTGGTCGGATTTCCTTCCGTTGGCAAATCGACGCTTCTTTCCGTCGTAACGAGTGCCAAGCCGAAAATCGCCGACTATCATTTCACCACGCTTGTTCCAAATCTTGGAATGGTTCGTTTGGACGATGGTCGCGACTTCGTAATGGCCGATTTGCCGGGATTGATTGAAGGTGCCTCCCAGGGCGTCGGTTTGGGAATTCAATTTTTGCGTCACGTTGAAAGAACGCGGGTTATTTTGCATTTGATCGATATGTCGGGCGTTGAAGGACGAGATCCGTTTGACGATTACAAAAAGATTAATGCTGAACTTGCCACGTATGATCCGTTATTGCTCGAACGCCCGCAAATCGTCGTTGCTTCCAAGATGGACATGCCTGATTCTTCTGACAATCTTGAAAAATTCAGAGCCAAGCTTGAAAACGATGACACGTTGAAGCATATTCCGGAAGTTATGGCGATTTCATCGCTGACACACCAAGGTCTTGATGCATTGATGCAGAGGACGGCAAATATTTTGGAAGAAACGCCTGCATTTGCCACTCGCACCGATCTCATTCAAGAAAAGAAGCGAGCTGAATACGGCTTTGAAGCTGATGACGATAAGCCGTTTACGCTTACTCGCGATTCTGATGCCGTTTGGATCCTTTCGGGTGAAAAACTCGAAAAACTCTTTAAGATGACAAATCTTGAACATGATGAAAGCATGATGAGATTTGCAAGACAGCTTCGCGGAATGGGAGTTGATGATGAATTAAGAGCAAGAGGCGCAAAGAATGGAGATCTTGTAAGAATCGGCGACTTCACGTTCGAATTTGTTGAATAATCAATTTTATAAGGTGAGTAATAATGGGAAAGAGACTAAAAAAGAAGCGATACATCAAAGGACTTGACGGAATTCGCGCAATTGCGGTCGTGGCGGTCATTTTGTATCATTTGGCACCGTTCAGCTTTCAAGGCGGTTTCTTGGGGGTTCCGATATTTTTCGTTGTTTCGGGGTATTTGATTACTGACCTGCTTTTTCAGGAGTTCCAACAAAACGGGACGATTGATGTCAAGGCCTTTTATATCAGAAGAATCAAGCGGCTTTATCCAGGATTGGTTGCAATGGTTCTATCAACGGCCGCATATATCACTATGTTTTCAAGAGGATTGGCTGAAAATTTAAAATCAATAATCGGAACTAATTTTTTATATGTTTATAACTGGTATCAGATCAATCATCATGAATCGTATTTTGACAAGTTCGGCAATCAGTCGCCGTTTACGCATTTGTGGTCATTGTCGATTGAAGGACAATTTTATTTGTTGTGGCCAATTTTCATTTTTGTCATGATTAAGTTCTTTAAGAAAAAACAACCGATTATCGATACGATTTTGATCATGATTCTATTTTCAGCTCTTGAGATGGCATTTATGTATCATGTCGGCGAAGATCCTTCGCGTGTTTACTATGGAACGGATACTAGAATGTTCTCGATTTTGATTGGTGCAGGTTTGGCCGTCGTCTGGCCAAGCACGTCATTAAAAAAACAGCTTCCGTCAAAGCCACGGCTGATCTTGGACGGCATCGGTCTTGGATCTTTTCTTTTGCTTGCTTTGATGTTTACGAAGATGACGGGTGAAAACGAGCTTGTTTATCGCGGCGGGATGTTCTTTTTCTCGCTTGCTGCCATGATTTTAGTGGCGGTCGTAGTCCATCCCGGTGCCGATTGGGGTGATTGGCTCGATAATTCGATTTTCAGGTGGATCGGAAAAAGAAGCTACGGAATATATCTTTATCAGTATCCGGTAATGGTTTTTTATGAGTCCAAGATTCAAAACATCGCTTCACATCCTGTGCTGCACGGCTTGATTGAAATTGTTATTATTTTGGCAATCAGCGAATTGTCGTACCGTTTTTTGGAAGTTCCGTTGAAAAAATTTGATTATTCAAAGACGTCAAGCGTCGTCAAAGAATTCTTTAAAGCGGATTCTTCATATGGATGGAAACGCGTTTATGTCGCAATTCCGTTGCTGATTTTTGTTTTGGCGGCAGTCGGGGCGTTTATGCCTTCATCTGTTGCCGCATCAGACAGCAAAGATGATGGGCAGCTTGAAAGCGTCATAAAAAATAATCAAAAGAAGGCGTCTTCGGTCAATCAAAAAGCTGACAAGAAAACTTCCAAATCATCATCATCTGGCAATTCTTCTGTTTCAGAGTCATCGAATTCTTCATCAGAATCAAACAATGATGGGAAAAGTCCGATTGCATTGACTGAAAGCGAGCGAAAAAAAGCGCAAGGCCTTCAGATAACTTGCGTTGGCGATTCCGTGATGGCAGACGCTTCTGCTAAGATGCAGGAGATTTTTCCTAATATGTACGTTGATGCCAAAGTTGGTCGTCAGGTTTCAGAAATCGTACCGATTCTCCAATCTTTGAATTCTTCAGGAAAGCTTGCACAGACCGTTTTGATCAGCGAGGGGACGAACGGACCGTATGATGAAAATACGATGGAAAAGATTATGCAGATTCTTGGAAAGCAACGAAAGGTTTATTGGATCAATGTGTTTGTTCCGACAAGAAGATGGCAGGATCAGGTAAACCAGGAGCTGAAAGATGATGCTAAAAAATACGGTAATCTGACGGTCATCGATTGGTATTCGTATTGCAAAGATCATCCTGAATGGTTTTATGATGATCATGTTCATCCGAATCCTGACGGCTTGAATTACTTCGGACCTTTTATTGCACATGAAATATTAAAGTAGATGAATAGTGGCCGCAGCTTATGAATTAAAGTTGCGGCTATTTGTTTAACTAAGCAAAATTTTATCATTGGAAATTTTTAAGCCAAATACGTATTGCGGCGTTTCATTGACGAAAAACATCAATTTTTGCTCTTTTTTTAGAAAATTCAGTTGCTTTTTTGCGTCTTTAACAGTAAGAGGCTTTTTTGTTTCCAAAAAGACGGCTGCCCCGTCCGTAACGCGAATGATTCCTGCAGGAACGGGCGGAGTTTGATCGATATAAATACGGTAGTTTTCATTCAGATCAGCTGTCATTGTTAAAAAGTCTCTGATTTCCAAAAAAGTCATCTCCTTATGTCTGTATTTTATCAGAATATACGTTCGCGAGCACGCAATTTGTTTTTTTTAAGAGGATTTGATGATAAAATAGAGTCAGAAAGGGTTTTTGAAGGGTCATACTTTCTTGAACTCATAATTCATGAATAGATAGGACATTTTAGTATGGAAATTGAATTTTTAGGAACTGGTGCCGGCTCGCCGTCAAAGTTCCGCAACGTGTCTTCGCTTGTCTTGAAACTTCTTGACGAAAACAATTCCGTTTGGATGTTTGATTGTGGTGAAGGAACTCAGCATCAGATTTTACGAACAACGATCAGGCCGCGAAAAGTTGATAAAATTTTTATCACTCATCTTCACGGTGATCACCTTTTTGGCCTTCCGGGTTTTCTCAGCAGCCGTTCTTTTCAAACGGGAGAAGAAACGCGTCCTTTGACGATTTATGGTCCAAAGGGGATTGCAAGCTATGTAAAGACATCGATGCAGGTAACGCAGACAAGATTGTCATATCCGCTTAAATTGGTTGAACTGACTGATGAAGGAACTGTTTTTGAAGATGATAAATTTAAAGTCGAGTGCCGTTTTTTGGAACATCGAATTCAGTGTTTCGGTTATCGAATTGAAGAAAAGCCTCATCCAGGGGAACTTCTGATTGATAAGCTGCGTGAAGACAAAATTCCGGAAGGCCCGATTTACGGTCGCCTAAAAGCAGGAGAAACGGTTAAACTTGATGACGGTCGTGAGATATGCGGTCAAGATTACGTTGGTGCTCCGCAAAAAGGACGGATAGTGACAATTTTGGGTGATACTCGTCAGACACCAGCGATTTTTGATTTGGCTAAAAATGCGGATGTCTTGGTTCATGAATGTACTTTTGGTCGCGGAGACGCAAGGCTTGCCCGCAATTACTATCATTCGACTTGCATTCAAGCGGCAAACGTTGCTTTAAAAGCTGACGTTTCAAAACTGCTGCTTAATCATGTTTCGGCACGTTATGTCGGACCAAGTCTTCATCAGTTGGAAAAAGATGCAAGGAGCGTTTTTCAAAACTGTCGCATTGTTAAGGATTTTGATGTTTACGATATTCCGTTTAAGAAGGGGGTATAACAATGGTAGGTTATAAGGAATTGAAAAATTTGCAGGGACGCATTGTTTTGATAACCGGCGCTTCTTCCGGAATGGGTGAGCAGATTGCTTATCAGGCTGCAAAGAAAGGCGCCATCGTCATAGGTTGTGCGCGCCGGATAGAAAAGCTGGAAGAAGTGGTGGCAACTTGTCGAAGGATATCGGGGAATGACGCATATGCTTTTCAGGTTGACGTATCGATTCCGAATCAGATTGAGCGTGTCGTTGAAAAAGTCGAATCAAGCATCGGACCGATTGACGTCTTGGTAAACGATGCAGGTTTTGGATTGATGAAAGAGGCTTTGGACTTTGACATGGCAATTGCCGAAAGAATGTTTCGCGTGAACGTTTTAGGATTGATGTATATGTCCAAATACGTCGCGCTTCATATGGCCGAACGAAGGCGTGGCGCGATTATCAACATTGCATCGATTGCCGGGAAGATTGCAACGCCTAAGGCCTCCGTTTATTCTGCAACAAAATTTGCGGTGTTGGGATATTCAAACGCGCTTCGTTTGGAGTTGAAACCTTTGGGAATCAGTGTCCTGACTGTAAATCCGGGACCCGTAAGAACCGATTTCTTTGATATTGCCGATGAGTCAGGACATTACCTTGATTCAATCGGGGCGCTTTCTCTTAACCCGGAAATCGTTGCCGAAAAAGTCGTCAAATCGATCGGAACTTCTAGAAGAGAGCTGAATCTGCCTGAATATATGCAGTTGGCTCATCATCTTTATGAGTTGTGCCCTCGCCTTGGCGACTATTTGGCAGGCGGAATTTTCAACAAAAAATAATTCATAGGGGGATTATTATGAAAAAACAAGGAAGATTGATCCTGGTTATCGTCTTATTGCTGATTGTTGTCATTTTCTCCTGGCTCAACGTCAGGAACGTGACCGTCAGTTTCGGTTTTACTAAAGTGACGATGCCGTTAGTGATTTTGCTCGTGCTCGCGATTTTGATTGGTGCGATAATTGCAGCTTCTTTGTCCGTTTCAACGATCGTGTCTCAAAAAAAGAAAATCAATGAGCTTGAAAAAAGCCTTAAAGCCAATCAGACGATGAGACGCACCGATGCTTCAACAACAAGTACAAAATAGATAATTGAGGGATTAGTTTGATTGATTCAAGATACGAATGGAAAAAGAGACCGCAAACTGATCAGGATCAAACGAAAAAATTAGCCGAGGCACTAAATTTGTCAGAGCTGGTGGCCGAAATCTTGATTAATCGCGGTTATGATACAAAAGAAAAAGCAGAGAATTTTTTAAAACCAGGGCCGGAAAATCTGTACGATCCTTATTTGATGCATGATATGAAAAAAGGAACCGACAGAATCAGGACCGCAATTGTTGAGGGACAAAAAATTACGGTTTATGGCGATTATGATGCTGACGGATTGACGAGCACGTCAATCATGTATGAAGCATTAACGCAACTGGGGGCGGAATGCGACTATTATGTTCCGAATCGCTTTGATGACGGCTATGGCCCAAACAAAGACGTCTACAAACGTTTGATTGACAACGGAACTCAATTAATCGTGACCGTCGATAACGGGGTTGCAGGTCATGAGGCAATTGAATTTGCCAAAGAACAAGGCGTTGACGTCGTAATTACCGATCATCACGAATTGCCGCAAGAGCTGCCGGATGCGTATGCGATTATTCATCCGAAAATTCCGAATGATGACGGGGACTATCCTTTTGAAGGACTGTCTGGTGCCGGAGTAGCATTCAAGGTGGCAACGGCATTGCTTGAAGAGATTCCGCAAGAAGCTTTGGATCTTTGTGCGATAGGAACCGTTGCCGATTTGGTTCCGTTGGTTGATGAAAATCGCGTTCTTGTCAAGTACGGACTGGAGGCTTTGCGTTCAACGGAACGAATCGGACTGCTTGCTTTATATGAAGAATGCGGATTAAAGCAAGATGAAGTCGATGAAGAAACGATTGGGTTCAGTATTGCGCCAAATCTTAACGCCTTGGGGAGAATTTCTGACGCGACAGTTGGGGTAGAGCTGTTGACGACAATGGATGAACAAAAAGCTTCAGAACTTGCAAAAACCGTGCTTCAGCAAAATATGGAACGTCAAAATCTTGTCAAAGACATCACTGCCCAGGCACAGGATCTTTTGAACGAAGAGTCACAAAATCACCTCGTGAATCTTGTTTGGGGCGAAAAATGGCATGAAGGCGTTCTGGGCATCGTTGCCAGCCGTTTGGTCGAATCAACCGGGAAACCGACGATCGTCTTGGGCGTTAATCGCGATTCCGGTCTTGCCAAGGGGTCAGGTCGTTCCGTTGAAGCGTTCAACCTTTTTGATGCATTGGATGGACACCGCGACCTTTTGGAAAAATTCGGTGGTCATCACATGGCATGCGGGCTGACCGTTTCAGCGGATGAACTTCCGAAGCTTCAAGAAATTCTTGACCAGGAAGCCAAAAATCAAAATTTGGAATCTGCAGCAAAACAAGTGAAAATTTTGGACGGTGACATTGATTTAAGCGAGATTAATCCTGAAATGATTCAGGAACTCAGCGTAATTGGTCCGTTCGGGACGAACAATCCCAAACCTGTTTTTTCATATCGGGGATATGTCGTTGAAGATGCAAAGCCGATGGGAAACGGAAATCACTTGAGATTAAATCTCTTAAATGATGAGCGGACAGTGAAAGTAGCGGCCGTTTGTTTTGGGGTTGGCAACAAGATTGCCGAACTTTTAGCAAATCCTGAAGCGATTAAGTTTATCGGATCGTTGTCGATCAACGTTTGGCAAAATCAGCGCTATCCGCAAATCATGATTGAAGATTTAAAGAAAACTGGTATCTCGGTTGAGCTTTTAAGAACCAACAGGCTGAAACAATCAATGTTTGCTGATAATATGACTTATGTTTTTTTCACAAAAGAATTATATGGAAAAGCCAAGCCTTATCTTTCAAAGGGGGCAAAAAGCGTGCTTGTCTGCAGAAATATGGATGCCGTTTCGGCAGACAAGGTTGCTTTTGTCGATTGTCCGATCAATTACGCACAGCTGATGCATGGAATAAGGCATATCAAAGCCAAGAGCGTGCGCGCTATTTTTTACCAAAATGACAACGTGTATATAGACGGAATTCCTTCACGCGAGGTTTTTGCCCAAGTATATCGTAAGATCCGTAATTTGGATAATTATCCGATTACTAAAAACCTTGACAGGATCAGCGCGTATTTTAAAATAAAGAAATCGGATTTGATTTTCATATTAAAGGTGTTTTTTGACGCTGGATTTGTTAAAATAGAAAATGGGTCTTTAAGTGGGATGAAGCAAATTAAGCACCATAATCTTGAAGACACCAAAACTTACCAGGCGCGTAAAAAGCGCATGGAAGTGGAACGGCTGCTTATAGCTGGTTCAGAAGCCGACGTGAAAGCCTGGCTTCTTCAAAACATGCAGTAATTGCAGCTGTTGGTGAAAGGAAGATTTACAAAATGGCATTAGATTTAAAAAACTACATCGCAAGCATCCCGGATTATCCTGAAAAAGGAATTGTTTTCCGAGATGTTACTCCATTAATGGCTGACGGTGAAGCATATCGTCAAGCAACGGACAGAATCGTTCAGTTTGCCAAGGACAAGGGCGTTGAAATGGTCGTTTGTCCTGAAGCTCGAGGCTTTATCATCGGCTGTCCCGTTGCGTATGAACTCGGTGTTGGTTTTGCGCCTGCAAGAAAAGCCGGAAAGCTCCCAAGAGAAACGGTTGAGGCTAAGTATACGCTTGAATATGGTACTTCAGCGCTTTATATGCATAAGGATGCAATCAAACCGGGGCAAAAAGTTTT
>OIYG01002644.1_pt1 | contig 11094 bp, 12 predicted proteins | sample 1587861 | NCBI WGS metagenome assembly OIYG01 (sample SAMN03283272) | human gut metagenome | biome: human-associated habitat; material: feces | host: Homo sapiens | place: Peru | collected 2012 | reverse complement strand
CCGTAGACATGTCCATGTTTCACCTCAAACATTATCAACTACCTCTGCATCTTAGCCACAGCATCCATACTGTGTTCCTGCCGCCCACCGTGTAGAGGTGTGCAAAGTTTCGAGCGGAAAAGCTGTGAGCATCCAGAGCGGATGACTCTCACAGCTCAAATATATACTATATAGAATCTATTTTCAAGGATGTCGGGAAAAATTGGACACGATTACTTCCTTATGTTCTATTTATCAAGCTCATTTTTCTGTTCACCCACGTCCAAGCTACCAATACACCGATCCATCCGCCCATCGTATTACCGAACACATCATCGAACTCTGCGATGCCAAGTCCCGTAATATACTGGGTCGTTTCGATTGCCACAGACATCACGAAGGGGATCAGCAGCACCCACTTCTTTTGATACCACCTATATAGTCCCGTTCCAAGTGGAATGAACAGCCAGATGTTATTGATAACCCCCATTCTCACAGATTGCTCTTTCAGGAACTTCCCAGCGTAGGAAAATAGAACAAAGTTCGTTCTTGCATCCCCTGGCTCACGAAACATCAGCGTTTCATAAAGAATGAAAGCCACATAAACCATCGTCAGTACTACGCTCAAACTCTTCGGAAGAACAATCATCAGCAAACAGACAACGCAGCCAAAAACAACCACCATGCATCACCCACCAAAAGCAGTCTGCTATTGGGGTTCTCTTTGTGGTACTCTGCGAACAACTCCACCAAGAATTGATGGTTTTTGGGGACGGTGATTCGTCCGATATGTCCCAAAACAAAGGTCTCCTCAGCAATCCCCAGCTCCTGACGCATCTGCTGCCGCTTTTCTTCACAAAAAGTAAACCGCTTCAGATCTACGCCATTGGGAATCATCCGATAATTCGGCTGTTTCGTAGCCTTTTCTCCATACAGCCATTTGCCTGCTTTGTCGGAACAAGCAAACAAATAATCCGCTGTATGCCGAATTGGAAGTTGCAACAGATCCTTTACGATGGCAGAAATTCCGCTTCCGTTTGAGGTGCTATGGCTGTGTGCAATCGTTACCAAGCCGTTCTTTTTTGCAATTTTCAGATAAATCGATGCAGTGCTTCGAACATGACCGTGAATCACATGGTACTCCGGATGCTCCTTAAAGAAGGAATCCCACCACTTGCAGTATGCGAAATGGTTTTTCCCGGTGTATTTGGGACAAACGAAAATACGCCCACCCATCTGCTCAACCTGTTCGTACAAATCCTTCCGTTCTTCTGGGGTAACAACAAAATCAAACTGCACTTTTTCTCGGTCAATGTTGTTATAAATGTTCATTACAAACGCTTGTGACCCACCAAAGTGAAGGCTTGCAATGTTATGTAGTACTCTGATTGATTCCATTATGCTGCTTCCGAACCTCCGTTGTTCTTTTTTGGATGACTACGCTATTAGGCGGGTACTCTCCTTTGATGACTGTCCCCCCCCCGACGACAGAATTATCCCCGATTGTTGTTCCACGGAGGATCAGCGTATTAGCACCAATCCAGACATTATTGCCGATGACAACTGGTGTAGTTTTGAATTTCATCGCTGCAACGCCACCCTCGGCCTGATAATCATGATCTTGATCATAGATCAGAACATTGGGTCCCAACATCACATTGTCGCCAATTTTGATATGGTCGTAGGCAGTAACAACGCAACCATTGCTCATCCCAAAATTCTTTCCAATTTCCAGTTTTCCGCCTTTGCGAACTCGGATCTTTGCACCATTATGCATCTTCAGTTTTCTGTCGATGCGCAATTCAGATTTTCCTTCCACTGTAATCTCCGTAAGCGGAGAGGCAATTGCAGGAAAAGCTGCATTAAATCTTTTTCCGTTTTCCAACTTCAGAATCGCATATTTTATTCCAGCAAAAGGAACGCAAAAAATAGCTTTAATATACTTATTCATAAAACTCAATCACCTATAACTCTCTGAATTTCTTCCCAATAAGCCTCTACAACCAGCTTACGGTCAAATTCTCTCCGAATCTTCTCGCTTCCACGCAATCCCATAGCCTTGCGTTCCTCGCTGCTCATCTGCAAAAACTTTTCAGTCGCCTCGATGACTGCCTTTTCATCGTTGACTGGAACAAGGAACCCAGTAATACCATCATCCAGGGTTTCACGGCAACCCGCACGATCTGCGGCAATCACCGGTCTTCCGGATGCAGCGGCTTCAAGAAGGACATTGCTCATTCCCTCTGGATAGTAGGAAGGATACAGGAAGCAGGAACACTCACTATAAAAAGGCGTCATGTCCTTCTGTTCGCCATGATAAACGACGCGCTTTTCACTATTCAGAATGCTCTTGTAGTTCTCATCGTCACAGGCACCGCATACATCAAAAATCGTATTCTCATTTGCGAACTTACGTGCGGCCGCAAGGTATAAATCAATGCCCTTTTCCTTCATCACACGAGCCGCAAACAAAAAATGTACCTTTCCATCTTCAGACCACGGCAATACAGGATGCTTTGCAAGATCAACACCCGACCCCGGAAGAACACGCGTTCTTGCATTCGCATTCAGCATATGATGTTGCTCAAAAAAGGCTCTGTTGTCATTGTTCTGGAAAAACACACAGGCTCCGCCAGCCACACCCATTTTGTAAAGCTGAATTGTAAGCTTTTGGAGTTTGCCGGGATTTTCAACCGGAGTTCCCAGACCAGTAACATTGGGAAGGTAAGGAATTTTTAGTTGCTGACACGCCATACCTCCATACACATTCGGTTTGATATTATAGGTGAGGACAACATCTGGCTTTTCGGCTTTCAAGATTTTCTTATAGGCGTGCATCAACTTTAAGTCGGAAAGAGGATTCGTTCCATGGCGAGCGGTTTCGACCCCAATCAGCTTCGCACCCATTTTTTTAAGTTCATCCTGATGCTTCAGAAGTTGCCCAACGATAACAACCTCAAAACCTTCCTGAACCAGTTTCTCGATAATCGCACCACGCAGATTAAATGCGTATGTCGTATCGTTAATCAGCATGACAGCCTTTTTCATTTCCATACCACGGCGCACATCATAGACCACGGTGGTAGGCTGCGGAGGGAATGCCTTATAATACCAGCGATGTGCAACCGCAGACCAGATGCCAGCCATCACAAACTGCCCTGCAATGGCAGCGATTCCCGGCAGAAGATTGCACAGCTTAGTGGCCATCAGACAGATCACAATGTAAAAAATCCCGTCCGTCGCCATCGCCGCCAGGATCTGACCGTACATCAACTCGGAAACTCGCTGCATGGACATCCAGAATGCATCATAGGTCTTGCCCAGCAGAATAAACAGCACCGCATACAGGCCCAAAATAACTGCATGGCCTTGCCAAGTTCCATCCAGCGGTGTTTTTGCCGCATAGTACCAGACCCAGCAAGCCGCAAACGGAAGTGTGATCATCACCACATCCAATACCTTTACGAGTCTCAACATTACATCGTGCCGAATTTTTGTCATAATTCCCTAACTACTCCTTTGTTCTCGATTCAACGCTTCCGGCTCTTTTTACAGCCATTTTGAGGACCATGAAGCCGCTTGCCCCGACATTTTCGTCGTTATCCACTTCCAGGCAAATAAAAACCCTGGGCGACAGATTCGTCCAGGGTCATTTCAAATGCGATGCGGCCACACTGTTTTAGCAGGTTTCGTCTTCCTGTGTCATCAGAGGTCCCGTGGGGCACTTTCTTGCGCTGCTCAGGCTGCAAGCCAGCCCTCCCGAGCCAAAATCAGGAAGTTATTGTACCATCGCTTTCAATCAGGCGGTTTCTTGCTGGTTATGTACAATCGCAGAGACCGTCGGGTTATCCCCAGCCGCAACTCCAGGGGCACCTTTCATCCCCGTGGGAAAAGATGCCATGACTCCTTGGATCTTTTTCTCATCACAACCACTATTCTACCATAAATCCCATTATGTTACAAGATTTTGCGGTAGGTTTGTGGTTCAGACGCCTCCAAAAAAGGGTCCGTAAAATCAGTTTTTTTCCATATTGTATCCAAGATTCTCCAATATCGTCTTTCCACCTGCAAAAAAGCCGGCTCTACGCCTTAATTTTCTGGTTCTACCCTCTCCTCTGTAAAGGGCACCTGTCTATTTTTGACCTGTGCTGGGGAGATTTTACAACTCCCCCTTCCTACTATATTGGACGCTTATTTCAGATTTTTAACCACCCCCGGGGTCCGTAGAGGGAAAAACGCCTTTTCTCTACCCCATATAGGAGTTATTGCCCTCTCTCCTCCGCCGGGAGCTTGGTAACGATCACAGACGGCACCCTATTCCATGGACAAGGAAACAGACAATCAAGACGCTACTGTCCCAGAGCCCCATAAGATTTCACATAAGTCATCTTATAAGTCCCAACAATTGGACATGTCCTCCTGCTATCATATTGTCAGACCCCAAGGTTTCATGGCAGCCCAGCGATCCTGTTTCATAAAGCAAGGAAGGCCGGCGGTGGCGTTCCACACGATCGTAAGGCGAAGGACCAGGTGTATTCCAACGTCAGACCAGGCCCTCTGCCCAGTAGGAATTTTCAGGGGAAAAGCTGCATCAAAAGCAGATAGTGCGCCACCAATGTCCCACTCTAGCAGGGCTCTCTTGGGTATGTACTGTTTGGTACAGGGTCAGGGTTGTCGTGTATTGCGACTTCCTTTATATATGACTAAAAGGCAGCTTGGCGCATTTTTTGCTATTTATATATATATACTTTATACCAAATTTTGCGCCACCAGCTATAGTCACTGTTTAATCAAAGTCCAGAAAGTTTTATTGCGATTCTCATTTCTCTTATTCTCTCTATCACTTACAATCTTAACACCATAACATGGAAGAAATTTATTCAAACCCATCTGACCCGGCTCTCTCCCTTGATATTTTTCAATATAGCCAAAACTCATAATTTTTTCTGTCATTTCCTCTGAATCCATCGGTTGATTCAGGTGCGCATAGAGCCAATCTTCCAAATCTTTGAACCGATACGCTTTGATGGGTTTGTGCAGGTTAAACATCGCATACTTTATAAATGACTCAGGATAATTTGTTGAGCTCATAATGTCATAAAGCATTTCGAGATCGTGCTCTACCTGTTGAAGCCCCAGCGGATTGATATGGTATCCAGTGACTACATTGTGTTCCAAAATTTTACTCTTATCGATTTTCTTCTGAATCACTTCCGGATTGTCACTATGCAGGTATTTATTAAATTCTTCTTCGCCTGCCATGTACGCCTGCGCTGGCAAATACTTGTTCAACAGCATACTGCGAAACTTTTTCAGCCCACTGTTTGTGCCCCAGTACCAGTCAAGACTATAATCCCTGAAATAGACAGTACAGGTGTCATCTGCATCCAAGGATCGCTTGCGTCCGAGTGACTGAGCTATTTCCAGAGGATTCCATTGGTCGATAAAAATATGCTTCACACCCCGATCTTTCAATCCGATTCCCACACCCATAGCCTTTGTCGTGAATAGAATATCCTTTAGCTGCTGGCCATCCTTCACGCAGACCGACAAATCGCTGTACTTTTTCTGATGTCTTTCGTTGAAAGGCGAACAATAATATGCGGCCGTATCGCCAAATATTTTTTCCATTTCGGCCAAATCATCGCCAAGCTCCATGAACACGATTGCTTTTTCACCCGCTGGAAGGCGTTTCAGGATCGTCACCAGATTGTGTCGGGCATAGAAATAGGCGGCTTTGACGTACTCATAGTACTGCGGCAACCTATAGATACGTTCAGACTGCGTTGGACCACCTTTCTCTTCCAGAAGTTTCCAAGTATCCCGCCCGGTCGCACTCATATAAACCATGGTATGGTCTTTCTCTGCCTGTAGGAGGGCATCAAGTGAATAGTGTGTATTGATGTTGAAGGCTGAGAACTCGGACCAGTAGTGGCATTCATCCGCAATGATAATTCGATGTCTGTCCAATAGCTTCTGAAGGCTTCTATGATCGGATGCGTCTCCTTTACAGAGCTGCTCAAGTTTCTGGTAGGTTATAACGGTTAAGACCTCTTCATACAGATCCCATTCCTCTTCCGAAGCATCGCCGAACACTGTCAAGTATTCTTCCCTGCGTCGGTTTTCCAGATCTTCATGCAAAAGCGTCAATGGGCAAAGCATAAGGATCCGGTTGTCACAATTTCCCTCCAAAAATTGATCAACCGCCCATCCAGCCATCTTCCGGATAACGAATTCGCTCTTGCCTCGTCCGGTCCCCATATCCAAAAGGACTCTTCCATTTTCCCAATGCTGGAACGCATCACCGATCAGCTCCGAGGCATACGCCCACCGTTCCTCCGCCGCCGGGACGTCCTTTCCTATCTGTCCCAATGGCACAATTGCTTCCGGGGGCACCACCTCCACCTCTGGCACACCCTGTACGGTTTCATTTCCCGCCTTTTCCTGTGCTGTCAAGGCTCCTACCACATCCGGCATGTTTCCCTCTACAGTGTCTGGGAGATCGTCCGGTGGGCCATTCGGCACATCAGCTCGCACAATGTCCTGTGGAGCGTCCGTCAAGTCCTCCCATACCGTGTCCTGTGGGGTGTCTGGCTTCCTCTCCGGTTCCATGGTGTAGAGATCGCCCCCGGCGGCTTGCTCTGTGGCATGGCTGGCCGCCCTCTGTGCCTCCTGCTCCGCCCGCTTCTCATCTGGGGTCATCCTATTCCAGCGCAGAAACCTGCCCATCTCCTCTAGGAACTCCTGCATGGTCATGGTCTTTGGGTCCTTGGAGGGAAGAAATTCCGGCTCGTCCCCCTGGGGCTCCATCAGATGATCAAAGACACCTCCAGGCGTCATTGGTTTCTCTATAGCTGTCTTCATTGCGTCTGGTCCTCCTATAATAATAAGGCGCACAGCCCAGCCATCTTGCCAGACCATGCGCCGGTTGGTATGCGCCTGCCCATAAAAAATCTCTGTTCAAACGCCTTGTTCTGTGATATTATAGGAATGAGAATGAACATCACACATCATTCCCGTCCCTATAGCCGCTTTACCTGTTGGCGCAGGTAAGGCGGTTTTTTGTTTGCCTTGGATCATATTCCTGGCACCTCATTGCCCTTGTGCCCTTTAAGCTCCGTAATCGACTCAGGGGGTCGACGTTCTGTTAAAGTCCCTATACGCCTGGATCCCCAGTACTACTGCGTATTGCTCTGCCTGGGCCATCAGCTCTGCCGACAGCCCTGCGATCCTGTTCTTGTCTGCCACATCCACCGGCAGGTCATCCAGTGCCTTTTCCAGCGCATCTGCGGCCTTCACCAGCGGCTCACACAGCTCCCGTGTCTGCCGTGGGATGATCAAATATCCTTCTTCGCCCAACGACACACTCAAAATATCCACGCTACAGGTCTTGTTGTCCATCATAAATGTCCTCCTTATCCTTTATATTCCACGCCATCGTGCCGCCCGGGGGTTCACAAACTCCGGCTTGAAGGTCACAGTGGGGAAATTGGCATCCTCTAAGTAGATATGCACCATGGTTTTATTCCTCATGATTGATCCATCAAAAAATCCACTCGTCGTCCAGATCGTCCGCCAAGCAGTCCTCTTCCATAGCGGCGCATCCTTCCAGCCCACAATCCTCATTGATTTCAGCGCAGTCGTCGGCTTCCAGCTCCCCTTCCAGTGCGCTTCTCATTACACGGCAACCCAGCTCAAACCCCTTCATAAAGCAAAATTCCATTCCCCTGTGTGCTGCTTCTACAGACAGACGGCAGATATCCGACAGGACGCTCTGCGGCATGTGTGCTACCTGTGCATAGTTTACCAGATAGCTCTCAAATGCGTTTGCGGCTTCCCTGAGTTCCGCCGACTCTCTGAGGTTCACCAGATCACTCAGGCCCACATAGATGTTCTCCTCATCGTCAAACAGGTTCTCTTTTACGTTATTTTTAATCATTTTATAGCTCCTTTTCATTAAATATCGTCTTCGAATGCAGGCTTATTTCCGGTGCGATGCTCACCTTAGTCATAATTCGAGACCCACTGGTACACCTCCCCGACAGTCTCCCCTGTCACACATCCGATCAGCAGCTCCGGCTCTCCCTCCTTATTCAAGATAGGCTTGATCCGCAGCGTTGTGCCGTCGTCCATATTGATCAGCACCCCCTTGCACATGGGCGCATGGTAAAAACAGGGCCAGATGCACATCTCCGTGTCGGTCGTTTTTCCAGCCAGCATGATGTTGAGTACCGTCTCTGCGGACTGCTCCTCTTCACGGCTCTCGGGCAGAAAATTTCCATCATTAAAGTAAAGTTCCAGCATATAGTCCCTCCTATTTATGCACAATTGTTTCCATTCTTCAGAGTCAAGTCCAAAGCATCGTCTGCAGGGCTGATAGACTCCAGCAGCCCTTGGACCTCATGCTTCAGCCGCCGGAGTTCGCCGCACAGCTGCTCCCACTCCGTCAGCTCACCGCTTGCGACCCCCTCCCGGAGCCCACGCCTCACAGCTTCTGCCAACGCCTCCTCCAGCCTGGTGTGATAGGTACAGACATCGCACTCCTCCATGCCGTCACCCTTCACATGAGCTTTTTTCAGCATATAGCACACACTGCTTGCGTCCAGATAGTAGTTGTCAAAAATCTTTAGCATAGAACGCCTCCATTATTTTTTACCATTGTTTTTTCAGGCGATACACGGCCCAGGCTCTACGAGCTATCCATCCTGTGCTCCCTCCTCGATTTGTTGTATTTTAAGACGGACCAGCCAACTTCCCCCCAGTGACCCGGGAATCAGTCCAACCAATCACCCATCAGGGCTATGGGATTTTAGCTGCAGCAGCACATCCCGTGTAGTCCTTGCGGAGGCAACACCTCGCTACCTCGTCCTCGGGTACAGATTCAGCCCTCTCCCCATGATGGCATCTCCTTTCTTAAAAAGTTGGTCCGAAATGGACTCTTGCGAGATTCTCATATCGGTCATCCACGCAGCGTAAGTATACTCCCAATCAGTACCCATGTCAAGAACTTTTTCAAAAATAACTCTCCAAATTGAGAATTTGTTAGTATCGCTAATTCTTGTTCTTGGTTTTTATTCATTTTCTCTTTCTGTCAATATTGACATTTTAGAATTTCGTAGTATTATATATACATCTATTAGAAAGGAGTGTTTCGAAATGCGCGTCGGTCAGAACATCAAGACGATTGCAGAAGCCAAGAGGATTTCCATCAAAGAACTCAGCCGCATGGTCGGCATCCCCTATACCACCTTGTATAATATGGTGAATCGCAACACCGATCGGTTCGACCTCGGTCTGCTGGAGGACATTGCGCACTCTCTTGACGTACCCATTGGAGCACTACTGGAATCGGGAGAGCTATCCTTAACCGAGATTTTGGGCAGCCATTATTCTCCATCCAGCAACGGAGCCCTCTCCAAGCACCGCCCACCCGAACACGAATCCGAAGATTCACAAGATACCGGCAATCATCTTCCTAACAACACTGAAACGGACAATTCTATTCCGTTTGATATAGGTGACAAAAGATACGATACTTTGTGCAATTTCGACCGGCTAAACGCTCTCGGGAAAGAAGTCACCATAAAACTTCTGCTTACCATAAGGGCCCATCAGTTTGATGGGGATCTGCGGCGTCAATTCATCTTCCTGCTGAAGCATTCCAATAATAAGGCCGTCTATCAGTTGAATCAGGCTCTTGCGAATCTTGTCTTTATAGACAGCTTCAACGATCAATACGCCACCCCCAGTTCCATCGAACTCCTCAAACTTTTAGACCAAGAAATCGACTGATCTTACACCTCCGTTACTCTCTCCGCAGAGCAATGGGGGTATTTTTATGCCCATCTATCAAAAAAGCAGCCCCACCACCCGGCGGAACTGCTCCTATTCACACGATCTTCTACTCTTTTACAGGTTCATCAAGGGGCTGGTCTGGGTGCCCCGGTCCACAATGTCCTTATCCTTGATGCCCAACAGATACCGCTGGGTGATCATGATATTGACATGCCCCATCAGGCGAGAGACACTGTACAGGTCCAGGCCGTTCTTCAGCTGCATTTGAGCGAAGGTATGGCGGCAGGTGTGGGGGCTGACCCGTACCGAGGAGGAGACTCCCACTTCCTCTGCAGCGTGCTTCCGCATCCGAGCAACTGCTTCATCCGTGAGGGGCTTGCCTGTTTTGCTGAGGAAAAGGTTTCTGTGGCAGGTGGGGCATTCTTTCCGGTAGCCATCCCGGAGCGCACAGTATTTGATGAGCTGCTTGGACAGTGCCGGAGATTTCGGTACCACACGCTCCTTGCCGCCCTTGCCATGCTTCACCAGAATGTAATCCGGTTTGATGTCCTCGGGCTCCATCAGGATCATCTCGTTACAGCGCATTCCTGTGTCAAACAGCAGCATGATGATGGTCTTGTTCCGCACCTCCAGAAAGTCCTTGCCGTCGTAGAACTGGATCATCCGCTTCATTTCTGCTGCGGTAAAGGTATCAATGATGGTCCGGGGCTGCCGCAGTGGCTTTACCTTTTTGGCAGGATTATCTCGCTCCTCCAAATAGCCCTCCTCCACCAGATAATTGAACCAGGTGCGCCAGACCTTCAGCAGATCGTTGATGTACCGGGGCGTGTTGCCTGCATCCTGCTTTTCCTTCATCAGGTCCCGAAGGTGCCGTGGACGCACATCCTCCAGTTCCGTGATCTGCTTCCGTTCCAGAAATTCCAGCAAGAACCGGGTAGATGCCCGATAATTCCGCAGAGACCCTTTTGCCAGGTGACGGCATTCACAGTCATACAAAAATTCGTCCCGGAGCTCTTTCAAACACATAAAAAAACACCCTTCCTTTTGCGGCGGACCACAAAAAGAAGGGCGAAAAATTCCTAGATATGGTTGTCGTACCTAGTCAGGCTTGTTCGTAGTTGAGTAAGACAAACTCCGGCAGACAAATCAGGCGATTTTTAACGGAAGAACGTCATTAGCAGTTCTCAGCGAAGTACTTAATGGTACGAACCATCTGAGAAGTGTAAGAGTTCTCGTTGTCGTACCAAGACACGACCTGGACCTGGTAGGTGTCGTCGTCGATCTTAGCGACCATGGTCTGGGTAGCGTCGAACAGAGAGC
>OIYG01002643.1_pt1 | contig 11098 bp, 15 predicted proteins | sample 1587861 | NCBI WGS metagenome assembly OIYG01 (sample SAMN03283272) | human gut metagenome | biome: human-associated habitat; material: feces | host: Homo sapiens | place: Peru | collected 2012 | reverse complement strand
CTCTTCCCTTTAAAAAAGATAGATTCCTTTTCTGAATCTATCTTTTTCCCGTTTACTTATTCGATTGTATTATTTAAATAATCTACTGCATATTCTGCATATAGTGTACTTGATACTAATAACGCCTTTTCATCTATGTCAAAATGTGAGTTATGGTGTGCTACGGTTGTCTCTGGCACTTCTTTATTTCCTGAACCTACAAATCCATAGCATCCTGGCACCTTTAATATATACTCTGCAAAGTCATCTCCACCTAATGATGGTTCTCTTTGGGTAATCACTTTATCTTCACCAAATACTCTTTTAGCTACAGATTGCACTTCTTCAGTCGCTTTTAAATCATTAATTAGTGGAGAAGTGTTGTCATTCCATTCAAAATCAACTGTTCCTCCATATGTTTCAGCTACCAAAGTAGATACTTTCTCAATTTGTTCTTTGATAAACTTTCTGATTTCTGGCGTAAACACACGAATCGTTCCTTCAATTTGAGCTTCTTGGGCAACGATATTATATGCAGTTCCAGCTGTTATTTTGCCAATGCCAATTAAAGCATTGTCCATAGGACTAGTTCTTCGAGTAACAATAGCTTGTAAACTAATTACGATTTGACTTGCAATGTATGCTGCATCTATACCTTTTTCTGGTGTTGATACATGAGCTGCTAACCCATGTACATTGATTCTAAACCAATCCACACTTGCATTGTTTGGCCCTGGCATTAACACTACTGAACCTGCCGGTACATTTGAAGCCATATGTATGCCAAATGTTCTATTTGCTCCATCCAAATATCCTTCATTTACAAATACTCTTGCACCATAACCAATTTCTTCAGCTTGTTGAAATGTTAATCTAACTGTTCCGCCAAATTGATCTTTATTTTTCACTAACAATCTGGCTGCACCAATTAAACCTGCTGCGTGAGCATCATGACCACATGCATGCATTACTCCCGGATTAGTACTTGTATATTCACAAATATGTTCTTCTGTAATTGGTAAAGCATCTATATCTGCTCGTAAAACAATTGTCTTATCGCCTTCTTTTTCACCATGGATTTCCGCATAAACACCAGTTTCACCAACTCTTTTTGTTTCTAAACCAATTTTATGTAACTCTTCTTCTATTTTTTCTGCAGTATGAAATTCTTGTTTTGGAAGTTCAGGATGAGCATGGAAATATCTTCTTAAAGCCACAATATATTCATGATCATTTTGTGCTTCGCTATAAATTTTATCTTCTAGACTCGTCATAATTATTCGCCTTTAGGACCTGCTAGTTCTTTTAATTCATCAACACTGCTAACTTTTTTAGAATATAGAGATAAAGGCGCAATTAATGTATCACCTATAGTTTCAATCTTATATCCTTGTGTTTCAACTTCATTATTTAAATATGCTTTATGCTGGAATGCATTTAAATCAATATCACCTGCATTTAATGCTTCATTTGGAATTGTATATGCATCATATTCCTGTAATTTAATATAGATACCTGCATTTTCATCATCTAATACTTTTTGAACAGCTTTCCATTGATCATTGTTTGCTCCACAAACACCAACAGTTACAACTGTTTTTCCTTCTTGACTGGATTTATATGCATTTACTTCTTCTACTGTTTTAGCTGCATCACTTTCTGCTTTAGCTTCATCGTATTCAAAAGCAGGAATAAATGTTTCGTTATAGTTAGCTATAATAAATTCAGCTACTGTTTGTGTATGATATGCTTCAACAATTTTCTTATATGTTTCGTTATCTTTATCTTCACTTCTTGCCACAATAATATTTACATATGGATTACTTCCTGATTCATCCTGTTGTTCTGTAATTAATGCATCTTTAGAAGGAACAAGTCCTGCTGGAACTGCATATGTACCATTAATTGTAGCAGCACCATAATCATCTAATGTTGATGTTAATGTATTAGCTGCTGCAGGAACAATTTCTATATTATATAGATATTTAGTAACATCTTTTAATTCAGGTGTATAAAGAGCTGAAGGATCAACTTCAATTAAACCTGCTGTTTCTAATAATTTAATTGCACGACCACCATTTGTTGCATCATCTGGAATAGCAATTTTTACTGCTGCTTTTGTGGTATCTGTATTATCAGAAGAACCACCACAAGCAATTAAGAATACTGAACTAGCTGCTAATACTGTTTTTAAAACTGTTGATAATGTTTTCTTCATAAATTTTCTCCTTTTTATTTTGTTTTATGAGTAAATAATGCTTTATTTGTTGTTTCTTTTGCTAAAGTATTGCCAATAATCTGAATAAGTGAAACACATACAAGTAGTAATACTACACATACATTGACAATATCTTGATGATGAAGATTTTGACCGTAATTGATGGCAAAACTACCAATTCCTCCTGCACCAACTGCACCAGCCATTGTTGTTAAACCAATCAAACTGATTGCTGTAATTGTTGTTGCACGAATTACTTCAGGTACTGATTCTTTAATATAAACTCTAAAGATAATACCTAATGTTCCACTTCCCATACTTCTTGCTGCTTCTACTTTTCCTTCATCTACCGTCGCAAGAGCTGATTCTATCTGTCTTGTATAGAATGGTGTTGCTCCAAATACTAATGGTACGATTGCTCCTTTAACTCCAACAGCTGTTCCAACTAAAGTTCTAGTAAATGGAATTAAGAAGATAAGTAATATAACAAAAGGTATTGAGCGGAAGATATTTGTAAAAATATCAACACATGTAAATAAAACTTTATTTGGTGCTATACCATCTTTTCTTGTAGTTGTTAAGATTACGCCAAACAAGAAACCAAATACAAATGTAAAGGCGCCAGCAATTAGAAACATCTGTACAGTAGCGGCACAACTATCGCTAAATTTATCAAGATATGCGATAACATTTGGCATCCATTCATTGAATAATTCTGTCATTTTTCTACCACCTCTACTTTTACATTGCAACTTTCTAAGTATTCTATTGCTTTTTCAACATCACCTTCTTCACCACTCATCACAACAATCATGCCACCTAGTGGTGTACCTTGAATTAAGTCAACATTTGCTAAAACGATACTTAGATTTACATTGAACTTTCTTGATGTTTCGGAAATAATCGCATCTCCGACACAATCTTTTTCAAATACCAGTTTTAGTAATTTACTATAACCACTAGTTTCAACTAATGATGAATGAATTAATTTTGTGATATTCCCTAAACCACTTGAAGTATTTACAAATCGTTTAGTAATCTTCTCTTTTGGATGAGCAAAGATATCATATACATTTCCTTCCTCAACAACTCTACCGTTTTCAATCACTGCCACCTTGTCACAAATCGATCTAATAACAGCCATCTCATGAGTAATCAATATAATTGTTAAGCCGAGTTTCTTATTCAATTCTTTCAATAAATTTAGAATTGATTCTGTCGCTTCAGGATCTAGTGCACTAGTCGCTTCATCACAAAGAAGAATTTTAGGATCATTTGCTAATGCTCTTGCAATAGCTACTCTTTGTTTTTGTCCACCCGACAACTGACATGGATAAGAATCTATTTTGTCTTCCAGAGAAACAAGTTTTAATAAATTCTTTACTTTTTCTGTAATTTCCGCTTTACTTTTGCCTGTATATTTTAATGAATAGGCTACATTTTCAAATACGGTACAGCGATCCAGCAAATTGAAATGTTGAAATATCATACCAATCTGTCTTCTTAGTGCTCTTAATTGTGAATCACCCGCTTTTACTTTTTTACCATCATGGATGTAATACAAATTTTGTGATTCAGCCGATATTGTGCCAAATCCAGATATTTCAATACTTCCAGAATCAGGTACTTCTAGGAAATTGATGCATCTAACTAATGTAGATTTTCCTGCTCCTGAATAACCTATAACCCCATAGATTTCTCCATCTTCAATTTTTAAAGATACATTGTCTACAGCATTAACTGTTAAATCTGATGTAGCAAATGTTTTGTGAATGTTTTTTATTACAATCATTTGTTCTCCTTCCAACAAAAAAACCGTCCCTACACTAAATGTAAGGACGGGATATATCATCACGTGTTACCACCTTGCTTCATATCTTTTTCACAAAAGATACCTCTTCGAGTACCAACATACTCTATAGCTTTAACGGGCTAACCCGGTATAACCTCATATTGATCATACAGCTCCAAGACCATGTTCATTGCTTTTTCCTCTATCTCTTTTCAGCTTTCCGAGACTCTCTATAAGATTCCTTAGCAATTACTCTTCTTTTCTTCGCCTTTATGGTATGTATTTTCACTCTAGATTTTTTAATTGTCAATAATTAATTTTCGTTTTTTACAAGAGTGCGATACTTATTATAGTAATTTACAACAAGTTTACTGTTGAATGGATGATGTTCTTCTTCCATTTCATGCAGTAAATTCTTCATTTCTCCTTCAACAATTTCTTTGATATCTTCTGGATAATTCATCATACTTGCGTGTTCCTTATATTCACTTTCATCAAGTATCATATATGACCAGTCCGGATACAATTTAACATCTAAATCATAGTCTATATTTTTAATCGCTTCACCATCATATAAACTTGGTGATGCTAAATTACAGTAGTAATAAACGCCTGTTTTACGAATCATAGATATAACGTTATACCATCTGTCAGTCCAAAAGAAACATACCGCTGGTTCTCTTGTTAACCACTTTCTTCCATCCGATTCAATTACCCAGGTTTTATTTGTTACAACCACAAATTCATTATCCATCACATCAACAACAACGCCTTTACACCAGGTTCTATGCAAGGATCCATCATGTTTATAGCTTTGAATATATACTTCATTACCTACTTCTAGTTTTCCATTCATGATTTATCCTCCCAACGTTATTATTTTACACTTGCAAAAAAAAAGTACAACTGAAGTATTGAATTACTTCAGTTGTAAGCTTTATTTCATAACTGGTTTTAGTCTATTCATAATGATTGGAACAACAATTGCAGAAACAATCATTGTTGGAATCATATACCAAGCATTATATGCAAAACTTCCGCCCCATGGTGTTCCCCAGAACACTGTACCAGCAATAGTATGTAGTGCTAAACGAATTAAGTTTGTTACAACAATTCCAGAATAGAAGTTCTTGAAATTTGGGAATAATGAACTTAATCCATAAACACCGAAAGCAACTGGATATTCCATCATAAATTGAATGAATACCTGGAATGCAGTAAATCCATCAGAATTTTGTACTACATATACTTTTCCAGTCATAAACTGTAATACAACAGAAAGTATTGCAACAGCTAAACCTTTCTTCCATCCAAGATGGTAAGACGCAATAATTAGTGGAATTACACCTAAGCCTAATGTTCCACCATTTGGCATCTTAAATAAACCAATTTGATTAGCTAACCAATCAAATACCATGAACAATGCAAGATACATTGCCATGTAAACTAAATCGCTGATCTTATTTTTGTTATTCATAAAAAAATACACCTCCATATTTTGTGAAGGCGTAAGGAATTAAGAACTCCCTACGCTAGCTCTACCTAGATCAGGTGGTAAGGGTATATCTCAGCACTAAGTGCACCCCTGTTCACAGTGTTTTATTATAGCATTTAATTTTCACACTACAATAGCTTTCTATTTTTCTGATATTATAGATTTTGAGGTGAAATCTATGAACAATATTATGATCGAACAAATTAAAGGATTACTTACAGAAGAAAATATGATTGCTGCTTTAGCAAATGTTAGTTCATGCATCATGTTAAATTATAAAAATTTAAACTGGTCTGGTTTTTATTTTAAAACTGATAAAGATTTAGTACTTGGTCCTTTTCAAGGAAAACCTGCATGCACACATATCCCATTTGAAAAAGGCGTATGTGGTAAAACATACCGTGAAAAAAAAGTGCAGAGAGTAGATGATGTTTTAAAATTTCAAGATCATATCGCTTGTGACAGCGCCAGCAGAAGTGAATTATGTGTACCCGTTATCGTCGATGATGAATGCAAAATTATCATCGATTTAGACGCTCCTGTTCTTTCACGTTTTAGTGAAAATGAAAAAAAAGAAATGCTGGAAGTCAGCCTCTTAATCAAAGAAGCATACCTCCAGCATCACTGGACTATCTAGCGATATAAATCAAAAACGATTGTTTTATCGAAATATTTAGAAGTTTCATCTACAGCATTTATAGCTGAAAATAACTGAATATGGCATGTATTTAAGCTGGCTTCTTGAATCATGCCTTTTTTTCGCATAATTTCTCCAACTTTTTCAAATACAGTATCATCTAAATCTAAATCAAGATATTGTTTCCACTGAATATCACCATCTCTATTTAGTGCAGATGCACCTTTAATCACAATTGGTCTAGCTTCACTATGATATTCTGCTAAATGCATACACGTACAATCTTTAAAGTCGCATCCTAACAGCAAGACATTACCTTTCAGTTCATATAAACGAGCAATTGGTGATTCATCAGCCATTGGAAAATGTGTAGATTGCCGATTACATAATACCTTGGAATACTTTCCCCAGGCTGCAAATGCGTAACTTGGATGCCCCGAATAAACTATACCTTCAACTTTTCTGAATGTTTCTATAATCTCACTATTTTCACCTAGATCTGATAATTCAGGATCGCTTGCAGGCATTTCTTCACGAATACTTTTCCATAAGTTTGAAGAAACACTTGGATTATTCCATGAGCTTGGTTCAGAGTTATCAGAAAAATGCATAGGCATTAAAATTGTTCCGCCTTCTCCTACCGTTTCTAATAATGCATCAACAACCGTTCTCGCTCCACCAATAACGTGTCCCATAGAAGATAAATTAGCATGAACTTCTAAAAGCATATTAGGCATTACACCTGCTTTAGCTAAAACATTTTTAATATCTTCTTTAGTAACCACTTGTTGAATCATTTCCTTCTGATACATTATAAATTACATAGTTCCTTTGCTATTTCAGCACCGATTGCAGCATTGTTGTATACAAGTTGAATATTAGAGTCTAGTGAAGAACCACCTGTAATTTCAGCAATCTTAGCAAGCAAGTATGGTGTACAATCTTTTCCTTTGATACCTTGAGCATCCATTTCTTTTACCGCTTCATCAATAGCTTTATTGATTACTTCTGGATCCATTGAATATTCTTCTGGAATAGGATTTGTAATTAAAACACCACCATCCAGTTTAAGATCTCTCTTAGCTTTGATAATTTTTGAAGCATCTTTTGTATCTTTAATTGCATAATCTACTTTCAATCCACTCTTGCGTGTATAGAATGCTGGTAATTCTTCTGTTTGATAACCTAGTACTGGAACACCTAATGTTTCTAATACTTCCATTGTTAGTGGAAGATCAAGAATTGCTTTAGCACCTGCTGAAACAACTGTAACATTTGTTTTAGCTAATTCCTGTAAGTCTGCAGAAATATCAAATGTTTGTTGAGCACCACGATGAACACCACCAATACCGCCAGTAACAAATACTTCGATACCAGCTGCAGCAGCTAAGATCATCGTTGTTGCTACAGTAGTAGCACCCCACTTCTTTTCGGCCATGATAATAGGTAAATCACGACGACTAACTTTAGCAATTCCCTTACGCTTACCAAATTCTTCAATTTCTTCAGGTGTCATACCAACTACACCTTCGCCATCAATAATACCGATAGTACATGGTACAGCTCCATGTTCTCTAATGATTCTTTCAACCTCTAATGCTGTTTCAACATTACGAGGATAAGGCATTCCATGAGAAATAATTGTTGATTCTAAAGCAACAACTGGACGATTCTCTTTTAATGCTTGTAAAGCTTCTTCTTTTACTCTAATGTACATATTCTTTTCTCCTTTAAAATTGATTCTCTCAATTACATTAATTTATTATCTATTTTTACAATTTGCTTTTGTAATAAACGAATAGATTCATCTAATTCTTCTTCATTTATTTCTTTGCCATACAAAAGCATGAATGCATGTAAGACCTGATCTTTATATTCCAGCGTCTTTTCGTTTGAAATGCCACTATAATCCAACTGATTACAATAGTCAAGAAGTTCTTGCAACTGCATAATTTTCGCATATAAAAGATGTTCTTTTTTCGTTTCCACAAATAATTTTTCTAATTTCCAATGACTGTTATTTTCTGTATGATTAATCTTAATTACCTCATCAATATACGCAAAACCTTCAAAAAATAAAGCAAAATCATCTTTTGTAAAATCATCAAATAAAGCATAGGTATCTGCTAATAAATGAATATTTTCACCATTTTTATCCAGTTCAAATACTTTATGTACTTCTAAATTCATTTCTTTATCGCCAATAAAAATCAGCTTTGAATTAAAAGCTTTGCATTGCATTTCAAAAGCATTTTTTATTTCTTCATTTTCACTATATAAAACTATTTTTTTCATAATAAATCCTTGCTAAATTTATCTTAATTTATCCCTTTTTTCATTTCAAGTTCTAAAGTGTATTTGTTGTAAAAAATGATTTACTTCGTTAGAATAAATGTAATTAGAGGTTTTTAAAAGTATGAATATATATGAATCTTCAGAAGATTATTTAGAAGCGATACTAATGCTTCAAGAGAAGAATGGTAATGTCCATTCTATTGACATTGCTCAAGAACTAGATTTTAGCAAAGCAAGTGTTTCCATTGCCATGAAAAAACTAAGAGAAAATGGTTATATTTCTATGGATCACTCTGGTTTAATCACATTATTACCACCAGGGAAAAAAATTGCCGAAAGAATTTTTGACAGGCATCAAACATTAAGCAAGTTTTTTGAATCAATTGGTGTAGATTCTGATACTGCCCAAAAAGATGCATGTAAAGTAGAACATGATATCAGTGAAATTACATTTGATAAAATTAAAGAACTAGTAAACCAGAAATAACTTTAAGGATTGCTAACCAAGCAATCTTTTTATTTGCAATTTTAAACATTAGTTCAATACGCATAAGTACAAAAAAACCCGAACCAAATTGATTCGAGTTTCCTTGTAAGTATTGTACCAATAAAGCAACCAAATTAACGCTTGCTGTATTGTGGTGCACGACGAGCACCTTTTAAACCGTACTTCTTTCTTTCTTTTTCACGAGCATCACGTGTTAAGAAACCGGCTTTCTTAAGAACAGGTCTGTAATCTGCACTTGCTTCTAAAAGAGCACGAGCGATACCATGACGCATAGCACCTGCTTGACCTGCATAACCACCACCAACAACGTTAATCTTGATGTCGAATTGTCCTACAGTTTCTGTTAAAACTAATGGACTGTTTACGATCATACGAAGAGTTGCTTGTGGAAGATATTCTTCTAATGATTTACCGTTGACAGAAATAATTCCTGTACCTGGAGTCATAAAGACACGTGCTGTTGACTGTTTACGACGTCCAGTTCCGATATAAGTTACTGTTGTTTTCTTCTTAGCTGGCATTTGTCTTTACTCCTTCCTTAACCCTTAATTTTAAGCTCAACTGGCTTTTGAGCTGCATGTGGATGTTCAGCGCCTTCATATACGAATACATGTTTACGTTGTACATCACCTAATTTTGTATGAGGTAACATACCTTTGATTGCTTTTTCTACCCATTCAACAGTGTATTGTTCACGCATAACTTTTGTGCTACGTGTACGTAATCCACCTGGATACATAGAATGGCTGAAGTAGAACTTCTTAGCATCTTGATCACCTGTGATCTTGATCTTATCCGCATTAACTACGATAACAAAATCACCGCAGTCAACATTTGGCGTATAAGTTGGCTTGTGTTTTCCTCTTAATACTGTTGCGACTTCTGTTGCTAGTCTACCTAATGTGCAGTCTGTAGCATCAACGATGTACCATTGACGAACAACTTCACTAGGCTTAGTCATTGTTGTTTGACGCATTTTAATATTCCTCCATATGTAGTTTCCGGGGCTACATTTGGCAATAACGCCATGGTTTATTCTATCTTTTAACCGCTTTATCGTCAACAAGATTTTATGTTATTGCCGTTATTTTTTCGCATTTTTCTATTTAAGAATTAATTCTGTAACTTTTTGAGCAAATTCTTCTTGTTTTACATCCATTGCAACTTCACAATGTCTGTCGTCAAACTTGAAATCTGAATATATATCCGTAACTGTCTTACCAAATGTGATGTCACTTTCTGTTTCTACAAATACACCTGCTTTTACTAATGTAAATAACTCTGGATAAACAAGATACATAATTGGGCAAACATCATGCAAGCAGAGTTTCTTTACACCAAGTCTTTCTTCGTAAACACTGACTGCCTTGGATGTAGAATCTTTAAATAATTTTGCTTTCGCATTAGTTCCTTCACAAATTGCCTCAATTTCATTCATTGTTAGACTTGATTTAAGAGTTACATCTAAACCAAACACTTTAACTGGAATACCTGATTTAAATACTGTTTCAGCTGCGTGAGGATCTACATAAATATTAAATTCTGCACTAGGTGTAGCATTTCCACCAACAACTGCCCCACCCATGATAACTAATTCTTTAATATATTTTGTAATATCAGGATACTTAATAATTGCAATCGCAATATTAGTTAATGGTCCTACTGCTGCTACAACAAGTTCTCCATTTAATTCTTTTGCTGTATGATACATTGCATCATAACCATATTCTGTTTCTAATGGTGCTTTTGAATCAGGAATAATTGCTCCCCCAAGTCCATCATCACCATGAACATGTGCTGCTGTCTCTAATGGAATCATTAATGGCGTTTTTGCACCAGGATAAACCTTAATATCTTCTTTTTTGCATAATGACATTACAGCTCTTGCATTTCTAAATGTTTTTTCTTCTTCAACATTTTTTTGTTTTACTTTTAAAGAAGTACTTCCAACTGTCATTTCTATTTTTTCTATTTCACCATCTGATACTTTTTTAATTAAGTCTGTATAAGCAAGCTCCTTTTCTTCACTTTCAGAGGTTTTATTAAAAAATAAGAAATAACTTAAAATGGCTAATGTAGCTATTAAAATAACTGCTAATACACCAACTAGAATTTTATTTCTTTTTTCATTTTTTCCATTTTTTTTGTTATCTTCCATTATTCTTTCCTTTCAT
>OIYG01002640.1_pt1 | contig 11100 bp, 10 predicted proteins | sample 1587861 | NCBI WGS metagenome assembly OIYG01 (sample SAMN03283272) | human gut metagenome | biome: human-associated habitat; material: feces | host: Homo sapiens | place: Peru | collected 2012 | reverse complement strand
GTTGGATTTTGATTCGCTGCGCGACGCACCGCCCCTACGGTTCACAAAATGTTTATTCATGCAATTGTCGTGAACGCTTTGGAAGCTCTATTGACGAAATCCCTTCGATGGGGTAAAATAGGCAAAAAGCCGCAAAAAGTCGGAGGAAACAGGGATGGAGAATCGAAACATAGCCGCGGTGGTGGTGACCTATAACCGCCTGGGGCTTTTGAAGCAGTGCGTGGAGCGTCTGCGAAAGCAGACTGTGCCCTGCGACATCTGGATTGTGGACAACGCCAGCACCGACGGAACCGGGGAATGGGCCCGGGCACAGGAGGGGCTCCGCTACCGGAATACGGGGGCGAACCTGGGCGGTGCCGGGGGCTTTCAGGCGGGCATCCGCTGGGCCGTGGAGGCGGGCGCTTCCCACCTTTGGATTATGGACGACGACTGTCTGCCCGAGGAAACCGCGCTGGAGGCCCTTGTAAACGCCGATGCCCTGCTAAAGGGGCATTACGGCTGGCTCAGCAGCGCCGTCCTGTGGGTGGACGGGACCGGCTGCGTGATGAACAGGCAGCTCCTTTCCAGGCGCTATGTCACCTTCGAGTCCCTTCTGGGGGATGGGCTGGTGGAGGCCAGGCAGGCCTCCTTTGTGTCCCTGTTCCTTCCGGCGGCGGTGGTGCGCCAGGTGGGGCTTCCCATTGCGGAGTTCTTCATCTGGGGCGACGACGCGGAGTTTACCCGGCGCATCCAGCGGCAATCCCCCTGCTTTGTGGTGGGAAAGAGCCGGGTGGTTCACGCCATGAAGGAGAACACCGGCATCGGCGTGGAGCGGGACGCGCCGGAGCGCATCCCGCGATACCGGTACGCCTTCCGGAACGAGGCCTATCTCTATCGGCAGGAGGGCTTCCGGGGAAGACTTTATTACCTGGCCAACTGCGGCCGGGCCGTGGCCCGGGTGCTTGTAAAGAGCCGGGACCACCGGGGCCGGCGCCTGGGGGCCATTTTCGGCGGCATGTGGGACGGCCTGTTTTTCCGGCCCCGGGTGCAATTCTGCGAAGAGGACTGAGCCATGGAACAAAAAAAATCCTTTCTTCTCCGGGCCCTGGAGATTCTGCTTTTGGGGTGTGCCGCCTTTGTATTCCTTGCGGTGTGCTCCCTGTCCACCACCCCCCTGCTTTCCTATGAGGTGGGCCAGGACGCGGCCTTTTTCCGGCTGGTGGGCCGGGGCATGACGGCGGGGCTGCTTCCCTACCGGGACTTTTTCGATATGAAGGGGCCCTACCTGTTCCTGATGGAATATTGGGGCCAACTGCTTTTCCCCGGGCGGCTGGGGGTCTTTGTCCTTCAGTGGGTGTGCCTGTTTGTGTCCCTGCTTTTTGCCAAAAAGTGCCTCGACCTGGCCTTTCCGGAGAGAGGGTGCCCCATTTTTCTGGCGGCGGCGCTGCTGCTCCCCGGGGCGGTGATGCTGAGCTACACCATGACCGGCGGCGGCCTCACTGAGGAGCTCAGCATGCCCTTTCTCATGCCCTGCCTGTACCTGTGCCTGAAATACCTGAACAAAACCAGGCTTCCCAGCCCGGAAAACCAGGACCATCCCTATCTTTACGGCTTCCTTTACGGGGTGGCCTTCGGCATTCTGGCCCTCATTCGGGTGACCAACGCCGCGCTTCTGGGGGCCATTCTTCTGACCATCAGCTGCAACCTGCTTGTCTGGAAGCGGTTCCGGAACTTCTTCGGCAACGCCCTGTGCTTCCTGCTGGGGGTGGCTGTTGGGGTTCTCCCCGGGCTTGTGTGGAGCTTCTGCCGAGGCATTCTGGGGGAAATGCTCACCCAGGTGTTCCTGTTCGGATTCCAATATTCCGGTGAGCAGGGGCTTTCCCAGAAGCTCCAGGAGGTTATCCAGCTGTGGCCCTGCCTGTTTACCGGGGTATTCCCCCTGATTGTGCTGGCGGTGTATCGGGTGAAGGACTGGAAAAGCTGGGTGCTGACCCTGTCCTCCCAGTTAACCCTGCTGCTGGCGGCGATGATGGGCAACGGCTATGCCCACTATTACGTCCTGGCCCTTCCGCTGTGCGTTTACGGCGGCTTCCTCCTGGCCCGGGAGAACGGGCGGCGCTTCCGCAGGCGGGCCTCGGACCGCTTCGTCTGCCTGGCGCTCTCCCTGGCGCTGCTGCTGGGCTCTATCGGTGCCCAGTGGCCCCTGCTGTATCCCCGGGGAATCCGGGAAATCCGCTACGCCATGTACTGCGCCAAATATAACAGCGAGGACACGGAGGAATCCGACAATCTCCGGGCGCTGGCCGGGCTTGTGCCGGAGGACGCTTCCCTGTATATCTATGGCTTTCCCTCCTGCTCCCGGCTGTATGTGCTGCTTGACAGGCTGCCCCCCATGCGCTACTGCGATTGGCAGCCCCACTATATTGCCCTGGTGCCTGAGATTGGCGGGGAAATCCAGGGCTATCTCCAGACGGAGGGGGCCTATGTGCTGACCCCGGAGGACACCGTGGAGCCCGGAGAAATCCGGTCGGCGCTGGAAGCGCGCTACGAAATTCTGGAAACCCGGGGCGGTATGACCCTTTGGGAAAGAAAAGCTGAATAATTCTGCCAGCACTGGCAAACACTACCTCCGGAAATTCAATTTCTGGAGGTTTTTTCTATGAAACTGCGTTTTTGGCTCTGTGCCCTGCTTCTGCTGGTGCTGCCTGTGGGGGTATGCGCCGCGGAGGTGGACAGCGACAGCGTATACTGCTTTTCTCAGGCGGATTTCGGCGGGGAGACGGGGATTTTCCTCCGGTCCGTGCCGGAAAACGGCCGCCTGACCCTGGGGCAGCGGCTTTTGCGCCCCGGGGATGCCCTGACCCGGGAGCAGCTTGCCCAGGTGGTCTTTACCCCCGTGCGGACGGAGACGGACGGGCAGGCCCAGGTCTGCTATCTTCCCGTGGGGGACTCCGTCGGCCCGGAGGCAGTTCTGACCCTGGGCATCCGTGGAAAGGAAAACAAGGCCCCCGTGGCGGAGGATTCCACCCTGGAGACCTATAAAAATCTGCAAAACACCGGTGTTCTCCGGGCAAAGGACCCGGAGGGAGAGCCCCTCACCTTTGCCATCACCCGGAATCCCCGGCGGGGAGAGGTGGTGCTGGGGGAAAACGGCTCCTTCACCTATACCCCGAAAAATAACAAGGTCGGGGTGGATTCCTTTGCCTATACGGCAACGGACCCCCAGGGAAAGCAATCCCGGGAGGCAACCGTCACCGTGACCATCCTGAAGCCCTCCGCGGGAGATGCCTACACGGACACGGCGGGGACAAGCTGCGCATTTTCCGCGGAGTGGATGCGCTCTACCGGGATTTTCTCCGGGGAAGTATTGGCGGGCAAAGCCTGCTTTGGCCCGAAAAAGGCCGTCAGCAAGGGAGAGTTTTTAACAATGGTTGTGAAAACCCTCTCCATCCCGGTGGAGGAGCGGGTGAGCGCGGAGGTAAAAACCAACCTGCCCCAGTGGCTCCGGCCCTACGCCGTGGCGGCCCTGCGGGCAGGCCTCACCACCGACACCCCCTGGCAGGGCGACTTTGACGAAAATGCCCCCGTCACCTGCGCAGAGGCCGCCGCCCTGGTGCAAGGCTGTTTCGGGCCGGAGAATATAGACGCTCTGGCAGAACAGAACCTCCTCCCGGAGGGCGAGGACACCCTAACCCGAGAAGAATGCGCCAACCTCCTCTATCGCCTCCAGGAGGCGGCGAGGGTGTAAGCGCGCCCGCATTCCCATAAACAGCCGCAAGCCCCGGAATCATAGCGTCCACACAGATTGCGGCAGCCAGGATTCGTGATTTAATCGTTCAGACCGACTCCTTTCTCAGGTAAAAAAATCTTACTTTTCCCCTTGCGCAAGGGAGCGGAATGTGGCATAATATAAGTAAGAAAATCTTACTTCTGAAAGGAGCGGTACTATGAATGCACAGGTTTTGACGGTTTCGTCCAAGGGGCAGATTTCACTGCCCGTCAATATTCGCAGAAAGCTTTCCATTGACGCGGGGGATAAGCTGGTGCTTTACGCATCCGGTGACTCCATCATGCTGAAAACTTTGAAGCTGCCAACGGCAGCGGAGTTTGAAGCATCCCTTGATGAGGCTCAAACGTGGGCGGCTTCTGTTGGGTATCAGGAAGAGGATGTAAACGATATTATTAAATCTGTGAGGCAGCGGAAACGGAAATGAGAATCGTTGTGGATACCAATGTTTTGATTTCCGGTGTGTTCTTTGGCGGATATCCTCGTCAGATTTTAAACGAAATCGTTGAAATGAAAGTGACCGCCTGCGCAACGACAGAAATCATTGATGAATATGAGGAAATTGTTCAAGAGATGATTGACCGAAAGCAGGGGCACATCAACCGCCACTTGCTGACACCACTGGTACACGCATTGGAAGTTGTGGAGCCCATTACGCATGTTGAGATGTGCAGAGACCCAGATGATGACAAATTCCTTGGCTGCGCAAAGGACGCAAAGGCTTTGTATATTGTCAGTGGTGACAAAGACCTCTTGGTATTGGAGAAATTCGAGGATGTTGAAATCATCACAGCAAAAGCGTTCTGGGAGCGTTATACGCAACAAATGTAAGGCAAAAAAGAGACCGGGCGGAAGGCTCGGTCTCTTTTTGCTATTGGCTTTGTCAGCGGTCCTCCCGGAAGTAGGGGACACCCAGGCTTTCGGGGGGCTGGTTTTCGCGCTTGTTGCGCATGGAGGTCAGCACCAGGACGATGATGGTGACGACGTAGGGCAGCATTTTGTAAAGCTCTTTGACCGCCAGGTTTGTGCCCGTGGGCAGGAACAGGTAGAGAATGTACAGGCCGCCGAAGAGAATGGAGCTGAAAATGCCCACGTTGGGCCGCCAGATGGTGAAGATAACCAGGGCGATTGCCAGCCAGCCACGGTCGCCGAAGGCATCGTTGGACCACACGCCGCAGGCGTAGTCCATGACGTAGTACAGCCCGCCCAGCCCCGCGATCATGGAGCCGATGCAGGTGGCCTTGTACTTGTAGCGGGTGATGTTGATGCCCGCTGCGTCGGCGGTGGCGGGGCTTTCGCCCACGGCCCGGAGCTGCAGGCCAACCCGGGTCTTTTTCAGCACATGGGAACAAATCAGGGCGATAACAATGGCGGCGTAGGCCAGGAAGCCGTAGCTCAGAAACAGCTTGCCGATAACCCCCAGCTTGTCCGCGAAGGGCAGGGCCTTGCGGAAATAGGCGGAGGTGGTGGACAGGGCGATGGAGGGGACCTCCGCGCCGGTAAGCTTGATGAGGGAGCCGCCGAAGAAGTTGCCGAAGCCCACGCCGAAGGTGGTCATGGCCAGGCCCGTCACGTTCTGGTTTGCCCGCAGGGTGACCGTCAGGAAGCAGTACAGAAGCCCCATGGCCAGGGAGCCCAAAAGGCAGCACAGCAGCGGAATCAGCACCGCGAGGACCGCGCTGGGGGCCCCCGCCTGCTCATAGAAGAAGGCACCGATAACCCCGCAGATGCCGCCGACGTACATAATGCCGGGGATACCCAGGTTCAGGTTGCCGGATTTTTCCGTCAGGGTCTCGCCGGTGGCACCGTACAGAAGCGGGATGCCCTGCATAACCGCCCGGGGGAAAAAGGATACAAAATCAAACATTTACGCTTCCTCCTGCCCGTTGTTTTTCAGGAAATTCAGCTTGTAGCTGATGAAGAACTCGCTGCCGATGATGAAGAACAGGATGATGCCCGTTAGGATATCACCGAAGGAGTGGTTCAGGGAGTAGATGGTGGAAATCTCGCTGGCACCCCGGTCCAGAAAGACCAGCAGAAAGCTGGTAAAAATCATGGAGAAGGGGTTAAACTTGGCAAGCCAGGCCACCATGACGGCGGTAAAGCCCCGTCCGTCGGCGATGGTGGTGGTGATGGTGTGGTCCGTGCCGCCCACCAGCAGGAGCCCCGCCAGGCCGCACACGGCACCGGAGAGCATCATAGTCCGGACAATCACCTTGCCCACGGGGATGCCCACATACCGGGCGGTGCGCTCACTTTCGCCCACCACGGCGATTTCGTAGCCGTGCTTGGAGCGGGTCAGGTAGAAGTACATCAAAACCGTCAGCACCAGCGCCACCAGAATGTTCAGCAGGTATTTATACGAGCCAATCTGGGGCAGCCAACCGGCCTGGGTGGACTGGTTGATGATGCCGATTTTGCCCGCGCCCTTGGGCACCTCCCAGAGAATGACGAAATAGGCAACCAGTTGCGTTGCCACATAGTTCATCATCAGGGTGAAGAGGGTTTCATTGGTGTTCCACCTGGCCTTGCAGATGGCGGGGATGGCCCCCCAGACGGCACCGGCCGCCATGGAGGACAGAACCATCAGAAGAATCAGTGCCCAGCCCGGCAGCTTGTCCGCCAGCAGAATCATGCAGGCCGCCGTTGCCAGGCCGCCAATGAGGATCTGGCCCTCGCCGCCCACGTTCCAGAAGCGCATCTTAAAGGCCGGGGTCACCGCCAAAGAGACCACCAGCAGAATCGCCAGATTCTGGCCCAGAATCCATATTTTTCGCTTGGTGCCGAAGGCACCGGCGAACATGGTCTTGTAGACCCCGATGGGGTCCAGCTTGGTCAGGGCCGCGGTGACGATGGCACAGGCCACCAGGGCCAGGACAATCGCGCCTCCGCGAATGGCCCAGACCTTGTACCAGGGCAGGTTGTCCCGCTTGGAAATATGCAGGACGGAAGTATGTTTAGCCATTTGTCTTGCCTCCCATCCGAGTCATCATCATGCCTACCTCCGGTTTCCGGGAGGAATCGGGCTTTTCCACAATGCCGCTGACCTTGCCGCCGCAGAGCACCAGAATCCGGTCACACAGCTCCAGAAGCACATCCAGGTCCTCGCCCACAAAAATCACGGCCACGCCGGACTGCTTCTGCTTGTTAATCAGGTCGTAGATGGTGTAGGAGGCGTTGATGTCCAGGCCCCGGACCGCGTAGGCGGTGAGGAGTACCGTGGGGGCCGCGGCGATTTCCCGGCCCACCAGCACCTTCTGCACATTGCCGCCGGAGAGGAGCCGCACCGGAGTGGAGATGCCGGGGGTATTAACCTCCAGTTCCTTCACCACCCGCTCGGCCAGGTCCTTGGGGTCCTTGCGGTTGGTAAAGAGGGATTTTCCCTTTCGGAAGGAGCGAAGCATCATATTGTCGGTTAAATCCATGGAGCCAACCAGGCCCATGCCCAGCCGGTCCTCCGGCACGAAGGACAGTGACACGCCCAGCCCGGCGATGGCCATTGGGGTCTTGCCGATGAGTTCCTCCGGGGTGCCGTCGTTCTCTACATAGCGGATGGAGCCCTTTTCCGTGGGCTGCAGGCCCGCGATGGCCTCCAGCAGCTCCTTCTGGCCGCAGCCGGAGATACCGGCGATGCCCAGGATTTCCCCGGAGTTCGCGGTAAAGGACACGTCGTCCAGCTTGAGGCTCCCCTCCAAGTCCCGGACGGTCAGGTGCTCCACCACAATCCGGGGCTTTGGATTCACAGGCTGGGGCCTATCGATGTTCAGCACCACCGGACGGCCAACCATCATATTGGTCATCTCCTGGGCGTTGGTGTCCTTCGTCAGCATATCTCCCACAAACTGCCCGTGGCGCAGAACCGCCACCCGGTCGGACAGCGCCTCCACCTCGTGCATCTTGTGGGTGATGATGACAATGGCCTTGCCCGCGTCCCGCATGGCCCGCAGGACGTTGAAGAGCTTCTCCGTCTCCTGGGGGGTCAGCACGGCGGTGGGCTCGTCCAGAATCAGGATGTCGGCCCCCCGGTAGAGGACCTTGACAATCTCCACGGTCTGTTTCTGAGAAACGGACATGTTGTAGATTTTCTGATTGGGGTCCACGTCAAAGCCATAGGTATCGCAGATTTCCCTGACCTTTTTGGCAACCTTGTTCATGTCCAGCCGCCCGGGCTCTTTTAATCCCAAAACGATGTTCTCCGCGGCGGTGAGCACATCCACCAGCTTAAAGTGCTGGTGAATCATGCCGATGCCCAGGGCGAAGGCATCCTTGGGCGAGCGGATGAGCACTTCCTTCCCGTCCACAAAAATCTTGCCCTCGTCGGGAAAATAGATACCGGCCAGCATATTCATCAGGGTTGTCTTGCCGCTGCCGTTTTCCCCCAGCAGGGCCAGAATCTCCCCCTTGTAAATATCCAGCCACACCTTGTCGTTGGCAACCTTATTGCCAAACCGTTTGGTGATGTCCCGCATCTGAACCGCGGCCCGTTTTTCTTCCAAAAAGATCACTCCTTTATAACAATGACACAAAGGGCAACGCGGCGAAATTTTTTCTCACTGCGCTGCCCTTTGCAGCATCCTTCGTGAAAGAAAATCCCTTCGGGCTTTTCTTTCAAACTTTCGCAGTCTGCCGCGCGCACTCCTTGTTCGCCTTTGGCGAACAACTCGTACACTTGCAGCCTGAGATGTATTTTCTGTCAGGTACACGCCCCGACAGAAAATAATCCAATCTTCTTCGCCGACTTTCGTCGGCGAACTCTGCGAGGCTTTTAGAGGCTCCCAGGAACTCCAAAAGAGTTCCTGGGAGCAAGGTTTAGAACGCGGTATCCAGCAGGTTGATGCCGTCGATCTGCAGGTCAAAGTAGGGGGCGGAGCGCTTGGCGGATTCCTGGAACGCGCCGTTCTCCACAACCTCGGTGTCGGGGGTGTAGGCAGGGTCGGTGTCTACATCGGCCATGTAGGAGGAAATTTCCTCACCCTTTACGGTGAAGGTGGTGGTGTCGAAGACCTTGACGGAGCCATCCTCCAGGCCGGCCTTGACCTCGTCCATCTTCTCGGCGGTGCCGGGAGCGGCAACCGCGTCGTTGAGGTCGGTCAGAACCACGGAGCCGGTCTCGATGGTGCCGGTCCAGTCGGCGGGAATCTCGGTGCCGTTGGCAACGGCGTTCACAATCAGCTCAAAGTAGGGAGCCCAGTTGATGCGGGAGGAGATGAGGTAGGTGTTGGGGCAGGCGGCGATGGTGGAGCCGTTGTAGGAAACGTCGGGCACACCGGCGGTCTCGCAGGCAGTGGGCGCGCCCATGGAGTCGGCGTGCTGAGAAAGCAGGACACAGCCGTTGCCAATCAGCTTGTTGGCGCCTTCCTTTTCGGCGGTCTCGTCATACCAGGAGCCGGTGAAGGTCACGTCCATGGTCACAGAGGGGCACACGGACTTGGCACCCAGATAGAAGCTGGTGTAGCCGGAGACAACCTCGGCGTAGGTGTAAGCGCCGACATAGCCCATCTTGGCCTGTTCGGCGGTGATGGTGCCGTCCTCAATCATCTGGTTGAGCTTCATACCGGCAGCCACACCGGCCAGGTAACGGCCCTCATAGATGGCGGCGAAGGCGTTGTGGAAATTGGCAAGGCCCTGGGTGTGTGCCTTGGTGCCGGTGGCGTGACAGAACTGGACCTCGGGGAACTCCTGGGCGGCCTGGATCATGTAGTCCTCATGGCCGAAGGAGTCGGCGAAAATCAGGTTGCAGCCGGCATCGGCCAGCTCGCAGGCGGCGTTGTAGCACTCCTGACCCTCGGGGATGTTGGTGCGGAACATGTACTGATCTTCGGTGAGGCCCAGGGCGGCGATGGCCTCCTTGGCGGCGTTCATGAAGTTCAGGTCATAGGTGGAGTTCTCGTCGTGCAGGAAGATGAAGCCGACCTTAACATTGGAAAGAGCGGCGGGGGCTTCGGTCTCGGCCGCGGCAGTGGTCTCGCCTTCAGCGGCGGCGGCGGTGGTCTCGGCAGCGGTGGCAGCGGGGGTCTCGGTCTTACCGCCGCAGGCGGCCAGGCTCAGGACCAGTACGAGAACCAGTGCAAGAGAAAGAATCTTTTTCATGTTTTTCTTTTTCCTCCTAGAAAAATATATGTTCATCGCTTTCGCGAGAAACAACAAAGGTTATTCTTTACAGGCCAGAAAATCCGAGGGATTGCCACACCGGTGTGCGCACCGGTTCGCAATGACGGCTTTTTGCGGGCACTGCGGGAATTACTTTTTGCGGAAGGTGATGGCATCATCGGTCATGGATTCCACAATGGCCAGGGATTCTACCCTTACTCCCTGGGCCCGCAGCGCGTCGCCGCCGCCCTGGAAGCCCTTTTCAATGGCAATGGCCGCGCCGCACACCGTGCCGCCTGCCTGGCGGACAAGCTCGGTAAGACCGATGAGGGCCTTGCCGTTGGCTAAGAAATCATCCACCAGGAGGACCCGGTCGTGGCTTGTCAGGTATTCGCTGGAGACCACAATGGTGTAGTCCGTGCCGTGGGTATAGGAATGGACCACGGCGGAATAGACGGTCCCGTCCACATTGCTGGACTTGTGCTTCTTGGCAAACACCATGGGCACGCCCATTTCCATAGCCACCGCCGCGGCGATGGCGATGCCGGAGGACTCGATGGTGAGGATTTTATTCACACCGGCATCCTTATAAAGGGCGGCAAACTCCCTGGCCATCTGCCCTAGAAACTCCGTATCAATCCGCTGATTGAGAAAACTGCCAACCTTCAAAATGCCGCCGGGAAGGACCTTGCCCTCTCGTAGAATCTTCTGCTCCATTGCTTCCATAGTCTGCTTCTCCCTCTTTTTGATTCAAAAAAATCCGTGGATTTTGGAAAATCCACGGGTGCAGAAAACAAGTGAACGCCTTCCAAAGAACCCAAACGGGGACGGAACGCGCTTTGTCTTACACCAATGGTCGCAGCTTCCCGGCGCTGCGGTAGAAACTTTCGGGCCATGCATCCGAAATTACATCAGCTTTGTTTACTTCGTAAGGTCATGGTAAATCAAAATTCATCGTTTGTCAACAATCTCCGACGGCTTTCTCGGTTTTACACAAAAAGCAGCATCCGGATGCCCTCTTTTTTGACTGCCAAAATGGGAAACCACGACAATTGCATGAATAAACATTTTGTGAACAGTAGGGGCGGCTATCAGCCGCCCGAAAACCGGCGGGACGGAGTATGATAGATGAACGTATACACTGACGAGGAAACCCCTGCCTTCTCCTGCTGGAGAAGGTGCCCGCAGGCGGATGTGGAGGGGACACCTTGCGGAATTGCCGTGCTGAAAAAGACGTTTCGGCT
>OIYG01002638.1_pt1 | contig 11107 bp, 9 predicted proteins | sample 1587861 | NCBI WGS metagenome assembly OIYG01 (sample SAMN03283272) | human gut metagenome | biome: human-associated habitat; material: feces | host: Homo sapiens | place: Peru | collected 2012 | reverse complement strand
TTCTGACACTGTCATTATATTACTACTTCAAACCATATTTCTTGTTAAATTTCTCAATACGTCCCTGAGCAGCAGCGAAACGTTGACGACCTGTGAAGAATGGGTGGCAGTTACTGCAAGTATCTACACGTAATTCATCACCTTTGATTGTACTACCTGTTTCGAATTCTGCACCACAAGATGTACAGATACATTTAACTTTATGATAATTAGGATGAATTCCTTGTTTCATATCGATGTATCCTCCTTCCGCCTTAAGTCATATTGACCCAAAGTAAGTGCTATACAATTATAGCAAGCCTTTTTTCAAATCGCAAGATGTTTTTTTAAAATTGTGAATCATCTGCTTTTTCAAACCATTCGCGAACCAATTGAACAGTTTCTTTTAAGCATCCAGATTCGAAAGGAACCTTTAATCCTGCTTCTTTTACAATTTTTCTGAATGGCAATGTTCCACCAATCTTACAAATGTGTTTGTAGTCTTCAAAAGCTTTTTCATCTTTCTTCTGAATACGAGCCCAGAACTGCAATGCGCATACTTGAGCTAATGTGTAATCAATATAATAGAATGGATCCATGAAAATGTGAAGCTGGCGCATCCACCATCCACCTTTTTCTAGAATATCAATACCTTCGTAGTTTTTATGAGGCAAATATTGTTTTTCCAACTTTCTCCAAGTAGCCAATCTTTCTTCACAAGACATTTCTGGTTTTTCATATACTTCATGCTGGAAGTGATCCACTAAAACTCCATAAGGTAAGAACTTAACAGCTCCTGACAAATGATTGAAATAATATTTATCTACATCTTCTTCAAAGAAAGATTTCATCCATGGATATGTAAAGAATTCCATAGACATAGAGTGGATTTCACAAGATTCATAAGTAGGCCATACACAATCGATTGGGAAAATATCCTTACTTGAATACACTTGGAAAGCATGTCCTGCTTCATGTGTTAGTACTTCAGCATCATGGCTTGTCTGATTAAAGTTTGCGAAGATGAATGGAGATTGATAATTTGGAATAAATGTACAATATCCACCAGCTGCTTTACCAGGTTTTGAGTCTAGATCCAACAATTCTCTATCTGTCATAAACTCAAAGAATTCACCTGTTTTAGGATCTAGTTCTTGATACATCTTTAATGCACGTTTTACTAATTCTTCACGACTATATTTAGGTGCTGGATTTCCTGAAGTGAATTCAAACTTTTCATCCCAAGCATGCAAAGTATCATAACCCAAACGTTTTTGTTGACGAGCATACAACTCATTATCTAATGGAACAACATCTTCTAATACTTGTTTACGATAGTTTTCTACATCCTTTTTATTGTAGTCAAAACGCATCATGCGATAGTAACCAAGTTCGATATAGTTTTCATATCCTAATTTTTTAGCCATGCGCGTACGCACTTGTACTAATTGATCATAAACTTCACCAATTTCTTTAGCATGTTCGTCATACCATCCCCAATAGGCTTGCATTGCACGTTTACGAGTATCTCTATCTTTATCATTTGTCTTTACTTCTAAAGCAGCAAGAGTATATGTTTCACCATCAAACTCAATTTGTGCACTCGCAATGATTGCTTGGTATTTAGAAGCCAGTTTATTTTCTTCTTGCATTTCAGGAATGATAATTGGATCAAATGATTTTTCTTCCATTTCTCTTTGTAAGAAATACGTTTCTGGTACTTCTTTTTTTAATTCAGAAACAAAAGGACTAGCCATAACTGCTTTATTACAATTCACAATATCTTCCTTTAATACTGGAAGCATTTCATTTAAAAAGTCATTTTCTTTTGTATAATATTCATCTCTTGTATCCACTGTATGACGTACATCAACAAGTGTCTGATTTGTATTGATATATTTATTTACGTCATTCAATTCAATAAACGCATTTTTAAAATCATCATAAGAAGCTGCATTCTGTAATTTTGAACAAATTGCTTTTAATTGTGCCTGCAAAGCTTCAATATCCATATGTTCATATTTATAATCTGTAAATTTCATATCTTTCTCCTAAAAAAATAGAGAAGCCGAAAGCTTCTCGTATTATGCAAAGATGGCATTCCAACCAAAAATTAATAGCGCTAAAATAACAATGGCACCTAATAAAATTGGCCAGAATGTACTACTAGCTGCAATTAATAAGGCTAGAAAATCCCCTTTTTCAAGACGATCTTCTTTACCTTTTTGTTTATCTTTTTTTTCTAACATCTCACGCATAGATGGGCGCTTAGACATTAGAATTCACCTCCAAAGTGACACTTAACAAAGTGATTTGGCTTAACCTCTTTTGTTGCTGGTTCTTGTTCACGACAAATATCTTTCGCAAATGGGCAACGAGGGTTGAATTTACATCCCTTAGGAATGTTTACGTTACTTGGAATTTCACCTTGGATAACTTGCATTTCTTTACGTTTTGTAGGGTCTGGTAAAGGAATTGCACCAATCAATGCTCTTGTATAAGGGTGTTGAGGGTTTGAGTAGATTTCATTCTTATCTGCAAGTTCCATCATACTACCTAAATACATTACACCTACACGGTCAGAAATGTGTTTTACAACTGACAAGTCATGTGAAATGAAGATATAAGAAATGTTCTTTTCTTCTTGCATATCTTTCATTAAGTTGATGATCTGTGACTGGATAGAAACGTCCAATGCACTTACTGGTTCATCACAAATAATGAAACTTGGATCTAACGCTAAAGAACGTGCGATACCAATACGTTGTCTTTGTCCACCTGAGAATTGGTGAGGATAACGATAGCAATAGTAGCTTGGCAAACCACAACGGTCCATTAGGTTTTTAACATATGCATCTAGTTCTGGACCACGTTTGAATTTTCCGTGAGCAATCAATGGTTCAGCCAAAATATTGAATACAGTCATACGTGGATTCAATGAAGAATATGGATCCTGGAAGATAAACTGCATTTCTTCACGTAAAGCACGCATTTCTTTACGAGATTTTTTCGCTACATCTTCACCTTCGAAGATTACCTCTCCGCTTGTTGGTTCATAAAGACGAATGATTGTACGACCTAAAGTAGATTTACCACATCCTGATTCACCTACTAGACCTAATGTTTCACCTTCGTATAAGTCGAAAGTAATATCATCTACGGCCTTAACACATGGGTCGCCTTCTTTAAATTTTCCTTTTTTTAGAGGGAAGTATTTTTTTAAGTGTTTTACTTCAAGAATTTTTCTTTTTTCTGCCATGACTATCCCTCCTGTTTCATTTCTTCTTCAACTTTGAAGCACCATACGTGGTGACGTGATTTAACTTTTGTATCTACTGGTTGACCTTCTCTGCAACGATCTGTTACATATGGACAACGATCTGCAAAGTAGCATCCTTTTGGTAAATACAATGGGTTAGGTACACTACCTTCAATTGTATTTAAACGTTTACCTTCTTCAGCTAATGAAGGCATTGAATTCATTAATCCAACTGTATATGGGTGTTTAGGGTTGCTGAACAATTCTTCTACTGGAGCTGTTTCAACAACTTTACCTGCATACATAACGTTAACGTTATCGGCAACCTGAGCAACTACACCTAAGTCGTGTGTGATCAACATGATAGATGTACCTGTTTCATTTTTTAATTTGTTCATTAAAGAAAGGATCTGAGCCTGAATTGTAACGTCTAAAGCTGTTGTAGGTTCATCGGCAATCAATAATTTTGGATGACAAGATAAAGCCATCGCAATCATAACACGCTGACACATACCACCTGATAATTGGAATGGATAGTTATCAACAACTTTTTCTGGACGAGAAATACCTACTTCTGCCAACAAATCAATTGCACGTTGTTTAGCTTCTTCTTTAGAAACTTCTTCGTGCGTCAAAATGTTTTCCATAATTTGATCCCCAACTGTAATAACTGGGTTCAAACTTGACATTGGTTCCTGGAAAATCATAGAGATTTCGTTACCACGAATATGACGAATTTGTTCATCTGTAGCTGTTGCTAAGTTCAAGCCATCTTCATCACGGTCTACATTTCCCATATATACGATTTTTGATCCAGGCATAATTTCTCCTGGTTCACTTACTAAGCCTAAAATAGACATGGCAGTTACTGATTTACCACAACCTGATTCACCTACAATCGCAAGTGTTTCATTTTCATACATTGTAAAGTGGTTTCCATCAACTGCTTTTGAATCACCTTTTTTTGTATGGAAGTATACACGAAGGTCTTCCACTTTAATTACTTTTTTATTTACAGACATTGTGTATCCTCCTTACTACTGTAATTCTTTAGGGTCGAATGCATCACGTAAACCTTCACCAATTAAGTTGATAGAGATTACTGTTAATAAACACATTAAACCAGCAGGCATCCATTCCCAAGGATAGTTTTGGAACACGTAAGAATCACGTGCCAAGTTCATTAAGTTACCCCAAGATGGAGTTGGTGCCGTAACACCCATACCTAAGAATGATAAACCAGCCTCAGTCAAGATAGCACTAGCCATTTGAAGTGTGGCATTTACGATTACTAAAGAAATAACGTTTGGAAGTAAGTGTTTAAAGATTTTTGAGAAATCTGAAATACCTAAAGCTTCACAAGCTTGCATAAATTCTTGTTCACGCAAAGTCAAAATTTGTCCACGAACTAAACGTGCTAGTCCTGGCCATGATAATAAACCAATCAATAAGGATACAGTATACATTTTTTGACTCTGTGGAACCCACAACATTGTTGCGGCAACCGCAATAATCATTGGTGTAAATGGTAATGAATAAACGATTTCTGCAAAACGCATTAACAAGTTATCCAATTTTCCACCATAATATCCTGAGATACCACCAATTGTACATCCTAAGATGACAGTAATAACAGCAGCAATAATACCAACCATGATAGAGATTCGTCCACCTAAGAATAAACGGAATAAGCAGTCACGACCTTGTTTATCTGTACCTAACAAGTGTTCTCCTCCTGGAGTTAAGTTAGGATTTGATAAATCATAGTCATTTACGCTATATCCAAGCATTGGTGGTATAACAATAACAGCAATAACAATTAAAATAAAGATAATCAAACCAGCCATGGCAACACGGTTCTGTTTGAACTTACGCCATGCTATGGTCCAAGGACCTATAGATTCGATTTTTTCACCAGATTCTAATACTACAGCATCTTTTTTAGCCATCTATAGTTCCCTCCTATTCATCAACCTTGATACGTGGGTCAACTAATGTATAACAAATGTCAGACAATAAGTTACCTAACAACATCAACAAGGCACTAAACATCAAACAAGCCATAACTAAAGAGTTATCACGTTGGTTGATCGCATCAATTAATACTTTACCAATTCCTGGCCAGATAAATACAGATTCCAAAATTACGGCTCCTGAGAATAATGATGGAATGTACAATCCTAGTAATGTTACTAAAGGAATTTGAGCATTTTTAAATGCATGTTTGTAAATAACAGTCTTTTCTTTAAGACCCTTTGAACGTGCTGTACGAACATAATCCATGTTGATGACTTCAACCATAGAGTTACGTACATAACGTGAGAATGACGCAAATGAACTAAACGCCAATACGATTACAGGTAAAATTGAGTGTAATGCAATATCTCCAATTTCTTGGAAAATACTTGAGTAACCAAAGCTTGAAAGCATTGTGTCACGCATTCCGTTGATAGGCATACCTGGAATCTGCAAACCAACGAAGAAAATTAATACTAAGGCAAAGAAGAATGTTGGAACACTTATTCCTAACAATGAAAATACTGTCCAGAAGTTATCAAACACTGAACCTTTCTTTACGGCTTGCTTTATTCCAACTGGAATGGCAAAAATCAAAGCCACTATTAAAGAAACAACATTCAAATAGAATGTATTCCATACATAGTCACCAATAATAGTTCCAACTGGTTTTTTAAGAGTAATACTTGATCCTAAATCTCCTGTACACATACGTCCAACCCAACGTACATATTGTTCAGGTAACGATTTATCCAATCCTAACAACTCACGAACGTGATCACGTTGTTCTTGTGTAACCTTTGAACCGGCTCCAAAATAAGCTGTTACCTCATCACCTGGCATCGCCTTTACAGTACCGAAAATAACGATTGAAATGATGAAAAGGACAGGAATCATCGCTAAAATTCTTTTAAATACATACTTTAGCATAGTTATCGATCCTTTCTATCCACTAAATGCATATAAGAGCAAGTCAATACGGCTTGCCCTTAATTTTATAAACAATCCACGAATTTTTCATGCAGACTATTTAACGTTGCCACGTTTCTGTTAATGAACATTTGTCCTTTAACATCAACTATTTTAACACACCTTTGTGCAAATTTTAAATTATTTTACAGTAATTGTATCCATTGATTGAGACCAGTTACGTAATGTTCCTGTTCCAGTCAAGTCAACTTTCTTATTGTAAAGGTTGAACATCATACCTGAATAAACTGGCATGTATCCTGCATCATCAGCAGCCATCTTCATAGCTTCAACATAATCAGCTTTTGATTGTTTTTCATCTGAATCAGCACGAGCTTTAGTTAATTGGTCAACTAATGCTTGATCATTGATACGAGAGTAGTTATTTACAGCCATGTTTGCTGGAACATTTGTATATTGATCGTTAGCTGAGCTATCTTGGTTACTTGTGTATGTTGTAGCTAAGAAACACATATTCCATTCGCTATCGTGGCTAGTATCTTGAATGTTACTTAATAATGTAGAGAAGTCAACTGTAGTTTGTTTTAAGTCAACACCTAAATCTCCCCAAGTTTTCTTAACCATAGGAATTAAAGTTTCAAGTACTGAGTTACCTTCTGAACATAAGAATTTGATTTCTAATTTTTGTCCGTCTTTTTCACGGATTCCATCAGCGCCTTTTACCCAACCAGCTTCATCTAATAATTGGTTCGCTTTATCCATATCAAATGCATATGTGTTTAATCCATCAACTGCTTCCTCGTTACGAACTACAGCTCCACTGTTTTCTGATGCTGGGTTCCAGAATGCAGCTGGTACATATCCACCTTGAACTTTTTTAACTTCATCACTTGCTTTTTTGTCCCATCCGAAGTATGAATCACAGAATCCTTGACGATCTGTCGCATACATCAATGCTTGACGTACAGCTTTGTCAGCTGTAGCTCCATTGTTAGCGTTCATAGCTACAAAACCAACAGCACTACGAGTGTAGTAGTTCATTGTGATATTGTCATCTTGACTTGCATCACTTACTTTAGTTGTTTCAATTACTTCTGGAATTAAGTCAACAGTTCCTTTTTTCAATTCTGAAACTTCTGTAGAAACATCTGTTTTCTTAATAACAATACGATCTACTTGGTATTGTCCCTTTTCAGGTTTGAATTCTTCATTACGAACAAATGAAGCTCCACTTGCTTTATCATAGCTCTTTATTTGGTAAGCACCAGAACCACATGATTCTTCTTGGTTCTTTTCAACAACTTTTACTTTACCTTGTTTGTATTTTGAGTAGTGATCTGCACTAGTGATTCCCATTGCACCAAATGTTGAAATTGCATCGATTTGAGGTGATACTAAGTGGAATACAACTGTATAATCATCTGGTGTTTCAATACCAGTTAATTCTTTAGCAGCTCCGCTATTATATTCTTTATATCCTACTAGGTTTTCCAATCCACCACCATTAGGACCAGCATAGCTTGGGTCAGCTAATGTTGTGAATGTAAATTTAACGTCTTTTGAAGTAACTTCAGTTCCATCACTGAATTTGTGTCCTTTTTCCAATTTGTAAGTTAATGTTAAACCATCTGCACTTACTTCTGGTAAATCTTTAGCCAATACTGGTTCCAATTCGTTATCAGCATTGTACTTTAACATTGATTCGTAGCATAAGTTTACTACATATTGGTCATAAGCACTTGATGCATATTGAGGTGTAAACTGACCAGTTAAACTTTGGTTTACAGATACTGTTAATGTTTTTGCGTCACTGCTAGATCCGCCTGAACATGCTACTAAAGTAGAAGCCATTGCTACAGATGCTAAACCAGCAACAATTCTTTGTTTATTCATTTCTCTTTCCTCCTATAGTCTGCTCACTATGTGTGAAGAAATTATACTATGTTAGAAACACGTTTTCAAGGGTTTAAGAAAGAAATTTACATACAAATTTACATTTATGTATATTTTTCATGAACAAAACGAAGCATTTTGTCTTTATATCAAGCATTTTCATTGTATTCGCTTTCATTTGGCTTTTCGTATTTCATTCACAAACATTTGTCTATAAACGCTGGATTTTTATGTAAATCATGAAAATTTAGTTCAATTTTAAATCCAATCCTCATTTATTCATATCTCTCTTTAAAAAATAATAATAAACAAAAGGAACCATTCTAGATGCCTACACTAGAATGGTTTTCTTATTCTATGATAAAATAATCAAGAAAGAAGTGAATTTATGAATAAAGCATTATCTCATTTACATACGATCAACAAGCACAAGTTAAAAGTTACTTGGCTTTGTTTTCGTTGTCACCTATATAAACAGGGGTTGCTTCATGATTTAAGCAAATACTCTTATATTGAATTAAAAACAGGTTTTCATTATTATCAAGGATTTCGTTCTCCTATAGATGCTGAAAAAGAAGAAAAAGGCTACTCTTTAGGATGGCTTCACCATAAAGGAAGAAACAAACACCATTGGGAATATTGGCTTGATTTTGGTGTTAACGGTATTTATGCTTGTAAGATGCCTACAAATTATGTCATTGAAATGTTTTGCGATCGAGTCGCCGCAAGTATGATCTATCAAAAAGAAAAATACACAGATTCTAGTGCACTTGAATATTATGAAAATGGACGAGGTAAAATTCTGATTCATCCTGAAACAGACGCCCTCATCCATCATTTATTAAAATATTTATCTGAGCATGGTTTAGATCAAACCATTCACTATATCATCACTGAAATTAAAGAATAATTATTCTACAGTTACACTTTTCGCAAGGTTACGAGGTTTATCTACATCGCAACCTTTTTCTTTTGCGACATAGTAAGCTAATTCCTGCAACAAGACAGTTGCTGGAATACAACTCAATAGTGGATCCACATCTGGAATGCGAATCACATACTCAAAGCCTTCCGTATTTTGGCTTTGTGAAGCAATCAAAATGACCTTGGCTCCTCGAGCAACCGTTTCTAAAATATTAGAAATTGTTTTTTGTGCAACACTAGGCTGCGTAGCTAACGCAATCACAACTGTATCTTTTTCAATCAATGCGATTGGCCCATGCTTCAATTCCCCAGCCATATATGCATCGGCATGTACATAAGATACTTCTTTTAGTTTTAATGCTCCTTCTAAAACACTTAAATAATCCAGTTGTCTACCAATAAAGTAGGCATCTTTTTGATTCGTTAACAGTTTAGCAAATTCAGCCATTTTTTCTTCTTGTGCAAGCATTTGTTCAACTACATCTGGCATTTGTTTCAACTGATTGATCATATGATTTTTACATGCCACATCCTTATTAAATAAAGATGCTAACTTTAAACATAGACATGCCAACAACACAAGTTGTGTTGTATAAGCTTTTGTACTTGCGACCGCAATTTCTGGTCCAGCACAAGTATATAAAACGTAATCAGATAATCGAGCTAAACTAGAACCTAACACATTTGTCACAGATAGTGTTTGGGCTTTGTTTTCTTTCGAAAGTTTTAATGCTGCCAAAGTATCGGCTGTTTCTCCAGATTGTGAAACAAAGATGCATAAAGTGTTTTCATCAATTCGATAATTTCCATATCTAAACTCACTTGCACTAATGCAGTAAATTGGTAAATCAATCCATGTGCGCAATAAGTATTGAGCATACAAACTCGCATGGTAAGCAGTTCCGCATGCGACAAAATAAATTTGATTGATTTTTGAAACATCTAAACCAGATAATTCTGGCATAGCCAAATTATTTTCAATATGAGCTCTCAATGTTTCTTTGATCACATACGGTTGTTCATGCATTTCCTTCTGCATAAAAGTATCATATCCACCTTTTTGAGCTGCACAAGCATCATATGAGATATGCATCCAAGTTGTTGAAACGGGATCCCCAAAGAAATCATAGACTTCAATACTTCCAGGTCTTAATACGGCCATCTGTCCATCTTCTAAAGCACAAATATCTTTTGTGTAATCTAACACAGCTGGAATATCACTTGCACAAAATGCAGATGTATCTGTTTTTCCTAAAATCATTGGACTTTCTTTTTTTGCGACAAAAACGCAGTCAGGATAATCTGTACAAACTACACATAGCGCAAAACTACCTTGAAGATATTGCACACATTTTTTTAAAGCGTACATCATATCGCCTTGATAATAGTAATCCAACATATGAACGATAACTTCACTATCCGTCTGTGACTGGAATGTATATCCTTGTTCTAATAAACATTCCTTGATTGATGCATAGTTTTCAATGATTCCATTGTGCACGATTGAAATTGTTTCACTCTCATTTGTATGAGGATGTGAATTCATATTACTTGGAACACCATGTGTTGCCCAACGTGTATGTCCAATTCCTGTATGTTCAGGATGTTCTTTTTCATTCAACAATTCCTTTAAATTTGTTAGACGCCCCTTCGCCTTATACGTTTCTAGATGGTGATTCGAAACGAGAGTCACTCCTGCAGAGTCGTATCCTCGATATTCGAGTTTTTCTAAACCCTGCAATAAAAATGGTAAAGCACTCTCTTTACCTGCGTACGCTGTGATTCCACACATTATAAAAAATCCTCCTATAAATTATTATCATGGAGGATACCAAATGGCTTTGTTCAATGTTCACACATTGGTTTTGTCCATCGTTAAAGGTTGTATCAACCTCCAGACTACCCGCCGAATCTTTCGATAAGTCTGGTCCTCGTCAACTAAATACTTAGTCCTGGCGCTATTTTTTTACTACATCTCCATGAATAATGAATATTATACAAAAAACAGAACATTTGTCAAAAAAAGAAGACTTATTCTTCTTCAACTAGGTTCAATAATTCTAGTATTCGATTTAAGTCTTCTTTATTTTCATAATGAATAGAAAT
>OIYG01002636.1_pt1 | contig 11111 bp, 11 predicted proteins | sample 1587861 | NCBI WGS metagenome assembly OIYG01 (sample SAMN03283272) | human gut metagenome | biome: human-associated habitat; material: feces | host: Homo sapiens | place: Peru | collected 2012 | reverse complement strand
TAAATACGCCATTGTTAACTCTTTGTTGTGAGTCAACTTTTTTCAGGGAAAGACACAAAAGGCACTTTTGTGTACCAAATGTGACCGTTAGCCAGGTTGGTACATACATCATAAGCGCTTTTCTTGTTCCGCTATAGAAAAGAAATTCCGGACTTTTTGAACTACTTTATTCTAAAATTACTATTTTTGGAGAGAAGAACTTTTTTGATGTGATTATGAGTGCTTTATATTCCCGTTTTATGATCTTGGCCGCTTCTGCGCTTGCGGCTTTCGTGTTGTTTGTCGGCTGCGGTGGCTCTGGTAACGAAAAGAAAGATGAACCGGAGGCACCTCCTGTAGAGGAGGTGGCTTTCGCGCGTGGCGCTGACATCGGATGGGCTTCAGAGATGGAATATGATATGGCTCACAATCCGTCCAGGATCAATGGTTCGGCCTTCAAGGATTCCAAAGGGAACACTGGTTTATTTCCCGTGCTGAAGGGTGCAGGCATCAACGCCATTCGTCTCCGTGTTTGGGTCAAGCCGGAGGATGCCAATGGTTGGAGCGGCAAGGATGATGTCGTGAATATGGCCAAGCGGGCCACCGAAGCGGGAATGTCGGTGATGATTGATTTCCACTACAGTGACTTCTTCGCTGATCCTCAACGTCAGAACACACCAACTGATTGGGTCGGCCTCGATTTGAAAGGTCTTTCCGCAAAGGTCTCCGAGCACACTAAAGATGTTTTGGCAGCCTTGAAATCTGCCGGAGTGACTCCACTTTGGGTTCAGGTCGGTAACGAGACACGCCCAGGGATGCTTTGGGAAACCGGTCGGCTATACAATGACAAGGGCGAGATCGCAGACGGCTGGAAGAACTATGCCGTGCTTACCAATGCTGGCTACGATGCCGTCAAGGCAATATTCCCTAACGCTCAAGTGATTGTCCACATTGACAACGCCTATCAGGATAACACGTGGTTCTTCGACAAGCTCAAGGCCAACGGTGGCAAGTTCGATATGATCGGTCTTTCGCACTACCCTATGACCAATTCCCAAATGACCTGGAAGGCTATGAATTCCGCAGCCATTCTGAATATCAAGTCTCTGGCTGCCAAGTATGGCTGCAAGGTAATGGTCTGTGAGGTCGGCGTGAGGGACACTGCCGAGGATCTCGCCACCTCAATCCAGTGTATGACTGAATTTATGAGTTCCGTGAAGTCTCTGTCCGTCTGCGCCGGAGTATTCTACTGGGAGCCGCAGGTTGACGGCAAGTGGAGGCCTTCGATCTACGAGAAAGCGGATCGCAACTGGGGAGCCTACAATATGGGAGCCTTCACCTCCGATGGCTCGGCACTCACCCCGACATCCATCCTCGCTCCGTTCGCCGAATAGTCGCCCATTCCTATTGGCTTCAGAAGTAGTCTCACAACATTGTTGTGAATAACTGCTTGAAAACAAGGTAATAAGCTGTTTCCCTTTTAGTGACTTTCAACTAAAGATGCACCTTTAATCAGTTGTAATTCAAGAGTTTGTTTGCCACTGTTTGATAATCAACGAGTGTGGCGTAACACTTTGATAAAGAGGATTGTACGATGCTGCCTTTAGTGGAGTTTGACTAAAGGTAATCGCTCTGAGCCTTGTGCCTCAACGGTTTACATTTCACAGATTCAATCCGCAGAAATTTTCGGGCGTGATTGATACTGACATCACAGGCGGAGACTAACTCGTTAAGGTAATCGATTCGTGCCTCGGCCGTAAGCTTCAGTACATCCTCGATGCCCGAGAACCGTTTGTCTGATGCCAGATGATGCGTCATTTTCCTGTAAGCAGCTCCGGAATGAGGATCGTGCGGCTCACGGATCTCATATTCACTGCCAGTATTACTGCCGAAAGCGGTGAGCATATTCCCATAACTGCCGTAGTAGCTGAGCGCCTGTTTGAAATCGATGATTGAATATTCCCTTGCGATGAAATCAATCAGTTGCATCTTCTCGCTCATATTCAGTGATTTGAATAGGTCATCAAGCACTTCGTAGGTGAGCGACCTTTGGTGGGTATGAAGTGTCCTGACCTTCGCCACTGCCATCCTCATCCTGACGGGAGCCTCACTCAGAACAAGTTTTCTTGAATATGGATGGTCCGATTCAGCATAGGCGAGAAAGTTCCACTGCCATTCCTCCGCCCGCTTGCAGATTCGGTCTTCAACCGGATTGTTGTAGAGGTAGGCGAGCGAGGTCCTGACCTGTTTGTCTCCACGTTTGTTTGAGAGCCCGAATGTGGTGAAGAGTCTTCCTGTCAAACCGTGTCTGGCATTGTAGGCCTTGGAGAACTTGGAACAGAAATCCTGAATGAACCGCGCCACAGTCTTGTGATCCTCGGCCTCGACCAGTATGTGAATATGATTGTACATCAGGCAGAGTCCCAACACCCGGACTTTGTGCTTGACAGCCATCAGTGAGAAAATCGTGAAGAACACAAGTGAGTCCTTTACGTTGTAGAACACCACGAATCCGGACCGCGCTCTCTGGAAGATATGCCCGACCGCACCCCTCTGGTAAAACATTCGCCTCAAACGAGCCATAATTCAATAATTTAAGTTGGTCAATATGTTGGCAGCAAGATAGGTATTTATCTTTGCAATTCCAAAAGAAATTCAAAGCCTGAATATGAGCCTGAATATGTCTGAATATGAATGTGCCGCAAACCCCGTGTGGAATCTTTTCTTGCGCGTGGTCAATAACTGTATGACAATCATTAAAATGACAGGTTCCCTTTGGGCGGTTTAAACTAAAGAGAAGAGGCTAATGTCTTGATATTTGGAACTCTGTCTCTCACTCGTTGATTATCAATGCGTGGTGTGTAATATTTTGTGAATGAAAATGTTAAGTGCCTCTCTTTAGTGCAGACTTGCTAAAGAAAGATTATCAAGTCGCTACAACTCAACGCCTTGTGTGGCACTTATTGATAATCAGTCGGTGGCGATTAATGTTTTGATAATGAATCTGATGACATTATCCCTTTGGTTAGAATCGACCAAAGGGATTTGACGTTTTGCTTGAAGATGAATCCGTTATCGTTGACGGATTCCTTTGTTGTCAAGGCGGTTTCCTCACCGGGTATCAGCGAAAAACGATTATCCTTCCACCGGAAAGGGCGGAAGGATAACGCATTGTTTGATATTCATAATTAGTTGACCTTCAAGTGAGCCGAGGCCTGTTCCCTGCAGTTTGACTTTGGTGGCCAATCGCGGGTTATGTCTTTGATTCCGATGGCTGTCATCTCGATGGGCTCAGTGACTGTTGTCTTCATTGGTCTTGTGGCTGTCACCTCAACGGGCTCCGTGGCTGTAAAGTAGCTGGATTTCAGTACTTTGGCAGACATACGACAGGAACATCGTCTCTTTGGCGGGCATTTATAGATCGTGCTCTCGGAAGGTCGTGATGCTTCTAATCGAGAGTGTGGATGGCGAGGCCGGAACGGAGCTTCGGTTCGAACCACGTGGTCTTCGGTGGCATTATGTTTCCGGTGTCGGCGATGTCGATGAGCTGCTGCATCGAGACAGGGTAGAGGGCGAAGGCAACCTTCATCTCACCGCTGTCAACCCTGCGCTTGAGTTCGCCGAGGCCTCTGATTCCACCAACGAAATCAATTCTCTTGTCCGTGCGCAGATCCTTGATGCCGAGCACTTTGTCGAGCACGAGATTCGAGAGGATGGTGACGTCCAGGACTCCGATCGGATCCTTGTCGTCATATCTGCCAGGTAGAGCCTCCATAGAGTACCACTTGCCGTCCAGATACATCGAGAAGTTGTGCAGGTGGTCAGGATGGTAGATCTCCACGCCCATCTCACGGACCGTGAAGTTCTCCTCAAGGGCAGCGATGAACTGATCCTTTGAAAGACCGTTCAGATCCTTTACGACACGGTTGTAGTCCAGGATCTTCAGCTGGCTCTCAGGGAAGCACACGGCCATAAAGAAGTTGTACTCCTCGTCTCCGGTGTGGTTCGGGTTCTGAGCCCTCTTCTCGGCGCCGACACGCGCGGCGGCCGCTGTACGATGATGACCGTCAGCAACATAGAAGGCGTCAACATCGTTCTGGAACAGTCTTGTGATCTGGTCGATGGTCTTGTCGTCATCGATCACCCAGAACTTGTGGCCGAACTTGTTCTCGTCGATGAAATCGTACTCCGGAGCCTTCTTGACGGTCTGGGCGACAATCTCGTTCAGAACGTGGTTGTCCTTGTAGGCGAAGAACACCGGCTCGATGTTGGCGTTCTGGATGCGGACGTGAACCATTCTGTCGTCCTCCTTGTCCTTGCGGGTCAATTCGTGCTTCTTGATCTTGCCTGAAGCGTAGTCGTCCGTGTGGGCGCAGAGGACGAGTCCGTACTGTGTGCGGCCCTCCATAGTCTGTGCATAGACGTAGTAGCACTCCTTAGGGTCGCGCTTGAGCCAGCCCTTGGCTTGCCACTCCTTGAAATTCTTCACGGCCTCGTCATAGACCTTAGGGTCGTGATCCTCAAGGATAGGGTTGAAGTCGATCTCCGGCTTGGTGATGTGGAGGAGGGATTTATCTCCGGCCATCTCCTTGGCCTCTTCGGAGTTAAGCACGTCATAAGGCGGCGCAGCCACCTCTGTCACAATATCTTTTGGCGGCCTGATCGCCGCGAACGGTTTTACTCTTACCATAATATTCTTGGAAAAATGTTGAATGAATATGCCAATGTGCCTAGAAGAATCTCTTTCAGGCAGCCTGAACTGCTTTTGAAATAGATGGCACCGGTGCAAAGGCAGGGGTGCCATCTGAATATTCATGAATTACTTGTTGACCTGGAAACGTGTGTTGCCTGTGGCGAAGAAGTCCACGATCTGGCGTGCTGCAGCAAGGCCGGCGTTCATATTCGCCTCGGCGGTCTGCGCTCCCATCTTCTTAGGGGTGGCGAAGATGCGCACACCGAACTTCTCCTTCAACGCGGCGTAGTTGTCCGGAGCCACGTCGGTGATGTATTTCAGATCAGTCCTTTCCTCAAGAGCCTTCTCCAGTCCGGCCTCGTCGATGACCTCCTTGCGGGCGGTGTTCACCAGGCAGGCACCCTTAGGCATCTTGGTGATCAGGTCGTAGCCTATCGAACCGATGGTCTGAGGAGTGGCTGGAATATGCACGGAAATGAAGTCGCAGGATGCGTACATATGCTCAAGCGAATCGGCTGGCTCCGCTCCGGCCTCACGGATCTTCTCCGCAGGAATGAACGGGTCGATGGCCATAACACTCATTCCAAGAGCCTCGGCCTTCTTGCCGACCAGACGGCCGACGTTGCCGAAAGCCTGGATGCCGACCTTCTTGCCCTGAATCTCGGATCCCGTGGCAGGAGTGAATTGGTTACGGCTCATATAGATCATCATTGCGATGGCGAGCTCGGCGACAGCGTTGGAATTCTGCCCCGGAGTGTTCATCACAACCACTTTGTGCGCGGTCGCGGCGGCAAGGTCAACATTGTCGTAACCTGCACCGGCGCGGACAACGATCTTCAGCTGTTTCGCGGCGTCAAGCACCTCGGCGGTCACTTTGTCAGAGCGGATGATGAGAGCGTCCACATCAGCGACGGCGGCGATGAGCTCCGAAGCGTCGGCGTATTTCTCAAGAGCGGCGAACTCGTGTCCTGCCGCGGTGACAATCTCCTTGATCCCGGCGACAGCGGCCGCTGAGAAAGGCTTCTGTGTTGCGACTAATATCTTCATAATGAGCTATTTCTTAAGATCTTCGAATTCCTTCATACAATCAACAAGAGCCTGAACGTCCTCGACGGTGCAGGCGTTGTAGAGGGAAGCCCTGAAGCCTCCGACCGAGCGGTGACCCTTGATGCCGATCATTCCGCGCTCCTTGGCGAACGCAAGGAACTCGTCCTGAAGCGTCTCGTAGCCAGGAGCCATCACGAAGCAGACGTTCATCAGCGAGCGGTCCTCCTTCGCGGCGGTGCCGACAAACAGAGGGTTGCGGTCTATCTCTGAATATAGCAGGTCAGCCTTCTGTTGGTTGATCTTCTGGATGGCAGGAACTCCACCGATGCTCTTGAGCCACTTCAAGGTCTCGTTCATCATGAATATGGAGAATACCGGCGGTGTGTTGTACATTGAGAGTTTCTCGATGTGGTTGCGGTAGTCAAGCATCGCAGGGAGGTACCTTGAAACCCTTCCGAGAGAGTCCTTCTTGATGATCGCGAAGATCACACCGGCAGGACCTACGTTCTTCTGCGCGCCACCGTAGATGAGGTCGTACTTGCTCACGTCCACAGGGCGGCTCATAATGTCGGATGACATGTCGGCGATGAGCGGAACAGGGCAGTCGATGTCCTCCTTGATCTCGGTACCGTAGATGGTGTTGTTCGTGGTGATGTGGAAATAGTCGATGTCCGTAGGAATCTCGTATCCCTTAGGAATGTAAGAGTAGTTCTTGTCAGCCGAGCTTGCGAGAGCATAAGCCTCGCCGATTCCCTTGGCCTCCTTGAGGGCTTTCTTCGCCCAGACTCCAGTCTCAAGATAGGCGGCCTTCTTCTCAAGGTAGTTCATAGCCACATAGAGGAACTGCAAAGACGCGCCGCCTCCGAGGAACACGATCTCGTGTGTCTCAGGAATATTCAGAAGCTCTCTCCAGAGTGCGCGGCACTCGTCCATAGTGGCGTCCCACTCCTTTGTGCGGTGGGAGATGCTGAGAACAGAGACACCTGTGCCTTTGAAATCCTTGAGGGCCTCAATGGCATTGTCGATGGCCACCTGCGGAAGCAGGCAAGGGCCGGCGTTGAAAACGTGTACTTTCTTCATTTCTATTTTAGTTTCAAAGTATTATTAAAATATACGGTTTAAAATCAAAACTGATTTCGCGGTAAAGATAGGCAATTAAAAGGATTTGCCCAACATTTACCGCGAAATTATAAATTATCTGTAGCCGAGGAGGTACGAGATGATGGCCATCCTGACGTACATTCCTCCGCCGGCCTGCTGGAAGTAATAGGCGTATGGGGTGTCGTCGATGTCCGTGGCGATCTCGTTGACCCTTGGGAGCGGGTGCATTATCTTCATGTTCGGCTTGACGGAGCCAAGCATCGAGGCGGAGAGTCGATAGACATCCTTTACCTTATTATATTCATCCATATCCGGGAACCTTTCCTGCTGGACTCTGGTCATATAGAGGATGTCGCAGATGTTCAAACCGTCCTCGATCCTGTCTGTCTGCCTGTAGTCAACGCACTCACGGTCAAGCAGTTCCAGATATTTCTTAGGCATATTCAACTTCTCTGGGGAAGTGAATATGAAGTGTGGGTCGAACCAGCGCAGGGCCTCCACGAGGGAGTGGACGGCGCGGCCGTACTTGAGGTCTCCGACCATATTCACTGTCAATCCGTTGAGTTTGCCTTGGGTCTTCTGGATGGCGTAGAGGTCGAGCAGGGTCTGCGTAGGGTGTTGGTTCGCTCCGTCGCCGGCGTTGATGACAGGCACCGACGCCACTGACGCGGCGATGTCCGCCGCTCCCGCTTGAGGGTGCCTCATCACAATCATATCCACATAGTTGGACACAATCTTTATGGTGTCCTCCAGGGTCTCTCCCTTGGTCTGGCTGGTGTTGCGGTTGTCAGGGAAGCCGATGACTCTGGCACCGAGTCTGTTGACAGCGGCCTCGAATGAAAGCCTCGTTCTGGTCGAAGGCTCGAAGAACAGGCAGGCCACCACCTTTCCGGCGAGAAAGCTCTGTTCACGGTTCGCTTCGAATTCCTTTGCTACCTCAAGGATGTGAAGGACTTCGTCCTTTGAAAAATCCTGGATTGAAATTAGACTTTTAGGCATAATGTTTAAGATTTAAAGTTCGTTTATCGTACAGTTTTCGATTTTCCCGATTCTGGTACGGAAGTCATCCTCGGCGGAGAGCCGGATCCAGACCTGAAGTGTGCACTCCGCTCCGAAAGCCTGTCCTTTCTGCTTGAGGTCCATGTCTTTGAGAATCTTCATGACGCTGTTCATTGCCTCGTAGCCGAAACGGACGCTGAACCATTTCCCGGCGATCTTCTCAACGCTGCCGGCCTTGTCAAGGGCTTCTGCCGTGGAGGTTTTGTAGGCTCTGATAAGTCCCGGGATCCCGAGCTTGATTCCTCCGAAATAGCGCACTACCACCACCAGCACATCGCTCAACCCTCTGGAATCGATCTGGCCCAGGATCGGTCTGCCGGCCGAGGATGAAGGCTCTCCGTCATCGTTAGCCCTGAACTTGTCCCCGAGATAGCCCAACCGGTAGGCATAGCAATGATGACGGGCATCGTGGTACTTCTTTTTCAAGTCACAGACAATGCTCTTGACCTCTTCTTCTGTCTCGACAGGAAAAGCGAATGAGATGAAGCGGCTGCCGTTGTCTTTGAACAGCCCTTCAGCCGGTCCGGGAACGCTCTTGTAGGAGTCTCGGATGATGTTTTCTGGTGTCTCCATTCCTAAGACACGAAATTAGCGTTTTTCACATAATTTTGCAACCGAACGATAAATTTTGTAATTTTGAAATGGTTTTGAATCAAAAATATTTATGGTCTATAAATTCAGGGTTACACTCGCCGGAATCAAAGGATTCTACCGGGTTTACGAGATGAGGGGCGAAACGACCCTTTACGAATTCCACAAACAGATGCGCGCGGATATGGAATTTCCGCAGGATCAGTTGATTATGTTCAAGGCTATGGATGCCGGCGGCGGAGTTCTTGCCCGCTACGGACTGTTCGACCTTGGCAGCGGCACAGTGGACAATGTAACCGTGGCGCAGACTGTCAAGAACGGTGTCGCCTCGTTCCTGTACTTCTACGATGTGCCTAACCGCAAGAGCGTGATCGTCACGTTCGAGGGCGTGGAGGAGAAGCCGGAATGCTCTCCTACGATCGTCGAGGTGAAGGGACCTAATCCGATTGAATTCGAGAATGGTTATGTCGCCTTTGAGGATCTTCCTGATTCACAGCGGCATCTGCCTGGTCAGAAGCCTGACTGGGGCTCTGATGACGATGATGACGAAGGCGGCTCATCCCTTTCTCTTGACGATGACAAGGACGATGATGACGACGATGAGGAGGACGATGACGACGAGGATGGAAAGGTTGTCTTCGATGGGACAGAGGATCTGGACATCTAGCGATAGGATGCCTCAAGCGAATAAAAATCAGTTCCTTGGCTCTGAATATGTCCCAGCGGCTTCTCATAATCCTTGGACCTACCGCTGTCGGCAAGACTGACTTCAGCGTCTCGAAGGCTTTGGAATATGGTTCGCCGGTGATTTCCTGCGACTCCCGCCAAATCTTCAGGAATATGTCGATCGGGACCGCTGTCCCGAGTGCTTCGCAGCTTGCCGCAGTGAAGCATTATTTCATTCAGTCCGTTCCGGTCACGCAGGCCTACACGGCGGGGGATTACGAGTTGGAGGCTGTGGCGTTGGTCGAAAGACTTTTCGATGAGGGACACGAGACATTGGTGATGACCGGTGGCTCGATGTTTTACATAGACGCTGTCTGCAACGGGCTTGACAATCTTCCGGACGGGGATTCGGCTTTGCGGGCCGAGCTGTGGGAAAGGCTTGGAAAAGAAGGCGTTGGGACTCTCGCCGAGGAACTTAGGCTGAAGGATCCGCTGACATATTCACAGATTGACACCCGCAATAGCCAGAGGGTAATCCGGGCTTTGGAGGTCTGCCTGGTCTCTGGGAAGCCGTTCTCGTCGTTCAAGACAGGGGAGAGACGCAAGCGATCTTTTGAGATTGAGAAAATAGGACTTACGAGACCGCGTGAGGAACTATATTCACGGATTAATCAGAGGGTTCTGAATATGATTGACGAGGGGCTTGTGGAGGAGGTCCGGTCGCTGCTGCCGTACCGGGATTGCCAGGCGCTTCAGACCGTCGGCTACAAGGAGATCTTTGAATATCTTGATAAAAAGATTCCTCTGGAGGAAGCTGTCCGCCTCATCCAGAGGAACACTCGTCATTACGCCAAAAAGCAGCTTACCTGGTGGCGCCGTGACCCTTCCATCCGTTGGGTTGATCTCTAGAACGGAAGATCGTTGCTTGGGTCGTCGGCAGGGAGATCGTCGATGGTCGGGGCTGGAGCAGCTTGAGGCTGCGCTCCGTAATTCGGCTGAGGAGCCGGAGAGTAATTCTGTGGAGCCTGGTATGCCTGCTGCTGCGCCGGGGCTGATGCCGACTGTCCCGCCGGAGCGATTCTCCAGACACGCACATCGTTGTACCAACGTCCGTTGTATTCCCGTGCCCTTAGATTGAAAGCCACCTTAACCGAGTCTCCGACCTGGTACTTGTCCAGATCCGCGACCTTGTCGTTGCCGAAAGCCGTCAGACACACGTCCGCCGGATAGTTGCCGTCTTGATATTCAAGGACAAAATCTTGTTTTGTCCAGGAGCCCTTGGCTCCCTGTCCGCTCTGCTTGGCAAGCTTCTGCTTGATTCTGCCTTCTATTTCCAATGCCATAATATTCAGATCTTTGATTTTGTAAAAATTAAACCTGCTCGGCGCCGGGCGCAAAGCAGGCTTGTATATGCTGCCTGGGGCAGTGATTATTTCTTGTCCTCTACGACAGGCTCAACGAAGTGCTTTACAGAGTCGAGCTGGATGTCGAACACGAGAGTTGAGTAAGGATCGATGCCGTTGGTTCCGCGCTCGCCGTAGCCAAGCTCTGAAGGAACATAGAGGGTGGCCTTTCCGCCCTCGCCGAGAAGCTGGAGACCCTCGGTCCATCCAGGGATCACCCTGTTGAGCATAAGCATAACAGAAGGCTGTGTCTCAGCGACTTCCTCGATTACGGTGCCGTCCTTGAGGGCGAGCTTGTAGTGCACATAGACAGTGTCCTTGGAGCTGTTAGGCTTAACCTCGCTGCCGGCTTCCTTGATGATGTACTGGAGACCGCTCTCGGTAACCTGCACGCCTTCCTTCTTCTTGTTGGCCTCAAGGAACTTGTTCTCCTCCGCCTTGTTGATGGCTCCTACATATTCAGACCTCTTCTCGATGAATTCGCTCATAATGCGGTTCATCTCCTCCGGGTTCACCTTGAACTGCTTTACGAAGTCAGTGTCGCGCGGGGTTCCCTTAGAAGCCACGAAATC
>OIYG01002635.1_pt1 | contig 11113 bp, 11 predicted proteins | sample 1587861 | NCBI WGS metagenome assembly OIYG01 (sample SAMN03283272) | human gut metagenome | biome: human-associated habitat; material: feces | host: Homo sapiens | place: Peru | collected 2012 | reverse complement strand
CTTTCCTACTATTTTCTTATAATCAAATTATAACAAATTTATTATAATTTGAAAATAGTTTTATTATAATTTATTAGAAAAAAGAAATAGAATTTCTACTTCTTCATAGATCCCATTAACTTAACTGTGTCATTGCTTGTTTTAACATGAATTTTATTTTTATAAATAAATATATGGACTATCTTTCTATATATCTATCTACAATTAAGTATATCATATTTTTTTATTCTTGTCATTATAAATATTCTTTTATTTCATTTTGATATATTGTTACTAATTCATTAAATATATTATACCAATTATTTACTTTTTTTCTTCCCCATTTATTTTCTAAATCCCTTAAATTAACATATATTATATTTATCGCTGATTCAACATTTGGTAATGAACCTCTTCCATAAAAACCTCTCTTTATTTTTGAATTTGCTGATTCGACTATATTATTTGTATAAATATACTTTCTAATATTTTCTGGTACATCAAATAACGGTTCAATATATTTATAATATTCAATAGCATGATTTACTATTGTTTTCTTATTTTTATATTTATTCACAAAGTTATTATACATTTCTTCTGCTTCATTTTTTGTTGCTGAACTATATATTTTTTTGAAATCTCCTATTACTTCCTTACTTTCTTTCCTTGTTGTATATGTTTTTAGATTTCTTACTAAATGTACTATACACCTTTGATATCTTGCTGTTGGAAATTCTTCTTTTATTGCATTTTCTATTCCTGATAATCCATCACTAATAACATATAACACTTTTTCCATACCTCTATCTTTCAAGTCATTAAATACTGTTAGCCAAAATGTTTTGGATTCTGAAATGTCTTCATTATACATTTCATCTATTACATTTTTATTTTCATCCTCATTACCTAAATACATTCCAACTATTTCTTTATGACCGTCTAATTTAGTTCCTACTGCTATATATATCGGTACTTTGTGTCCTGTTAGTTTTTTATTATCTCTTATACTTATATAAGTACAATCTATATTTAATGTAAAATAACATCTTTCTAACTCTTTATTTCTCCATGCCATTACCTCTTCTGCTATTGATTGACATATTTGACTTATTTTTGCTGTGCTTACTTTTATTCCAAACATAGATTTCATTATCTCTTCTATATCTTTTACAGAATTATTCTTTGCATACAATGTTATTACACTTTCACTTATATCATCCATAAACCTTTTTCTTTTTGGTATTATTTCAGAATCAAAGTTCTTTTCATTTCTTAATCTTGGTCTATTAAAGTTTATTATTCTATCTCCCATTGTTAATGTTATTCCTTTTGTATAGCCATTTTTTCTATTATCTAAAGTGTTTTCTCTTAAGTATTCCTCTATTTCTAATTCTAATATCTTCTCTACAAAGTCTTTATCGAAATCATATATTAAATCTTTCAATTTATATTTACTAGCCTTTTCACTATCATTTTCTAATTCATGAAATAAGTTTCTTTGATATTTACTCATATCTATTAAACATTTTTCTTTTTCCTCTTCACTCAACACATCAAATATTTTAAACATTTCTTTTCCCATACTTCCATTTCTCCTTAATTATATTTTACCTTATAAGTATGGTTTTATCAATTCATTTTTTTCTTCATATACTTCATTTAATACGATTGTCCATTCGTCCTTATAATAATGAAGTGATGACTCACTCATAAATATAACATACGCACATGCATCTATAAATTCGTCTTTATTATTATAAACTTTATCTGTATTATATCTTGAAAACCTATTTTTCATTTCTATTATGTAATTAAAAGCATATATTATTCTTCTTACCATAAAGGAATATTTATAATTGTTTCTTATGTTCTTTAATTCTTCTTCTAACATATCCATTAAAAATGGATACTTCTCATATTTTTCAACAAAATCTTTGTAGTTTAATTCATATTCCACTAAATCACGTGCTATAAATATTCTTCTTATTTGTCTATATATTTCGTCTTTAGTTTTATAGCTATTATACTTTAACATTTTGTCTATTATGTCTTCACATGATGTAAATATTTCTACTTTAGGAAATCCCAACCTAATAGCATCTCTTATTTCCTTATTCTTAGGAAGTAATGCAAACACTATGTGTTCCATTCCTCGTTTTTTTAGTTCCTGAAAAAAATTATACCAATCTGATGTTTTTTCAACATTTGCTTCCAATATACAAGATAAATATTTCTTTTTGCCATCAATAGTACATCCAAAAAAAGTATATAATTTTTTGGGTTCATTATAAAACTTATCACTATCTATATTTATCTTTGTACTTATACAATAAATAACAAAGTAACTCCTTTCTAATCTTCTTTTTCTTAAAGCTTCTCCTGTTCGATTATCCATAAAAAATACCTCCTTAACTCGAACCATGTCATGTTCTGACACAGTTAAGTTAAAAAGGTCAGAATGATAAATATATTACCACTCTCTAGTTATGTATTGTAATTTTCTTTAATCATTGAAATTATATTCATACATTTTTAATTTATCATAAATAGAACCAGTGATAGCTTCAAAATCTGCTACTAAAGTGTTATCAATAGTTAAACCTGTATTATCAAATCTTATATTTCCATTACCTTTAACACTTATTTCTAATTCATTATCTTTTCTATTAATTATTTTTATCATTTCAATCTCCCTGCCTAACTATTATTTCAACCTCTATTTATTCTTATACAATATATCTATATCTACATAACTATCAATACCATCTATTTTACCATCACTACACATTTGCCACATCATATATTCTTTATCATATTCAGTTTTAGTAGCATAATTAGCAAGCCAAATATTCTTATTATCTACATTCCAAATATTTTCTAAATAATATTTACTGCCATAAAGCATACCTTTATATCCATAATTTTCAATTTCAGAAATAAAAGTATCACTAATTGCATTAAGTTTATGTAAGCTTACATTATAAGTATTAAAATTACTCCAATTTTCCCAATCAAATACAATAGGTAAATCTATATTATATTTACTTACTTTAGAAATTACCCACTTAGCCTGTTCTTTAGCTTCTTTAATATTACTAGCGTGTGAATAATAATAAATACCGATTTTAAAGCCTAAAGAAGAAAATCCTTCTATATTATTTTCAAATGTTGGATCTAATATATTATCTCCACCTTTAGTATTTTGACCTCCTACTTTAATCATAACAAATTCTGCCTTAGCGTCTTTTACTTTAGAATAATCAATTTCACCTTGCCACTTAGAAACATCTATACCTATCATAGTATCTTTAGTCTTATAATTATTTATAGCGTCATTAAAAGAAATATAACTATCTTTTTTAGAAGTATTAGGCTTTTTATTTTTATCTGGATCTACTACTTTTAATGTAAATTTCTTAGAAGCAATATTACCACTATTATCAGTAACTTTATACTCTAAATTATAACTTCCTTCTTTATTAATATCATAATTACCTATTATTTCTCTTTTAGGATTGTTATCATAATTATCTACAGACATTATAATATCTTCTAATTTTTTATCACTATTAACATTAATAGTGTATGTATTATTAACATATATAATAGGCTCTTCAGTATCAACAACATTTATAGAAACAGTACCATAATTCTTTCTACCTTTCTTATCTTCATATAAAAACTTAATTTCTCTTTCTCCTAAAGAATCAGTACCAACATAAAAATCATTAATAACCCTACCATCAATATTCTCTATCAAATCAGAAATACTAACCTTACTATATACTAAAACATCTAAATTATCTTTATACTTAATCTTACTATTATCTATTCTTATTCTAAAGAAAATTAAATATACCAAACATATTAATGTTATTAATAAGAAAGCAACTAAAATAATAAAAATAATTTTCTTCTTCATCTTTCACCTCAAAACATAATTACTTAAGTTCTTCTTCTATCATATTAGCAAGTTCTTTAGCATAGTCACTAATCTCACCTTTGTCACTACCTTCAATCATAACTCTAATTAAAGGTTCAGTACCAGAAGGCCTTACTAATACTCTACCATTACTTCCAAAATAATTACTAACTTCTTCTATTTTATCCTTAATCTTTTCGTTTAAATAAAAATCATTCTTCTTATCATTAAGAACCTTAGCATTTACTAATACTTGCGGATATTTTTTTATTAAAGATGTAAGATTACTAAATTTACAATTGCTATTAGCAAGAATAGAAAATATTATTAAACTAGTAAGCTCTCCATCTCCAGTATTAGCAAAATCTTTCAAAATAATATGACCTGATTGTTCTCCCCCTAATGAATAATTACCAAGAAGTAACTCTTCTAATACATACCTATCTCCTACTTTAGTAGCAATAAAAGAAATATCATTATCTTTGCAATAATTAATAAATCCTAAATTACTCATAACAGTACCAACAATAGTATTATTTTTTAACATATTTTTATTTTTTAAATCATTACCAATTATAGATAAAACATAATCTCCATCAATAATATTACCTACTTCATCTATAAATATAGCTCTATCAGCATCTCCGTCATAGCATACTCCACCATCAAGATTATTTTCTAAAATATATTCTCTTAAAAATTCTGGATGCATAGAGCCACATCCATCATTTATATTATGACCATTAGGACTACAGTTTAATATTTTATATTTACAGACTAATTTAGAAAATACATAATCTGCTACAAGAGATGATGCTCCATTACTACAATCAATAGCAATATTTAAATTACTAAAATTAGTATTAGGATTATATTTATTTAAACATTCTAATAAATAATCTCCATAATCTTTTAAAATATTATCTTTATATATAATGTTACCTATTCTATCACATGGATATTCAAAATCATCTCTTACATATTTCTCTATCTCATCTTCTATTTCATCTGGTAATTTAAAGCCATCTGAATCAAATATTTTAATTCCATTATACATATAAGGGTTATGAGATGCTGTAACCATAATACCAGCATCTAATTCATAATGTTTAACTAAATAAGATATAGCAGGTGTTGGTAACATAGAAGCATCTATTACATCAACACCTAGTGAGCATAATCCTGCTATTAAACTAGATACTAACATATTAGCAGATTCCCTGCCATCATTTGCAATTATTACTTTAACATTATCTTTATTCTTAGTAAGTACGTAAGCACAAGCTTTACCTAACTTCATAGCAAGTTCTGGAGTAAGTTCTTTATTAGCAACTCCTCTTACACCATCAGTTCCAAATAATCTAGCCATATTATCTTTCTTCCTTTCTAACTATAACATCATCACTTTTCATAATGCTATTTTCTTCTATTACTCCTCTTACTCTAACTAAAGGATATATACTTGTATTCTTTTTTATTATAGTACCAGGGAATAATACGCTATTACAACCTACATCTACATAAGAAGATATAATAGATCCCATTTTTCTTAGATTAGTTTCTAAATACTCATTATTATATTTGATAGTTATATTACTCTTATCATTTTTTAAATTACTTAATATTACTCCAGCACCTAAATGACTGTGATATCCTATAATAGAGTCTCCTACATAATTATAATGAGGTATTTGACATTCATCAAATATAATAGAATTTTTTATTTCAACGCTATTACCTATAACACAATTTTTTCCGATAATAACATTTCCTCTTAAATAGGCTCCAGGTCTTATTTCAGTATTACTATCTATAATACAAGGGGCTATTATAGTAGCAAGTTTATCTATTTTGACATTTTCTCCTACCCAAATATTTTTATCAATTTCTTTATATTTTTCTTTATCTAAAGAATTTCCTAGGTTAATTATTTCTTCTTTAATTTTAGGTAATACTTCCCATGGATAATTAACATTTTTAAATAAAACTTTACTAATAGTTTTATAATCATCAATAATATCTTTTAACATAACACATATCCTTTCTATATGAATTAATTATACAAAATATTTTATATTTTAGCAAGTAGTACAATACATAACACAAAAGACTAACTGTTAAAAAGTTAGCCTTAATACAATAATATTATTTATCAATATATTTACTATATAAATTATTTGCTATTTCATTATAATCACTAAAGTTCTTACTAACAGTATTACCATATACATCTTTACTCTCATCTAGACCAGTATTGTTAACCGCAGCAAAAGTTACATTGCCAAACCTAGTTCCTGTAGTAGCCTTTCCCCAAACAGTAAAATCAACTCCAGCCCAATCTGCTTCAACACCTTGACCTAAAATATGCTGTGGTATCGTAAATTCTTTTGATAATAATATTTTAGCAATTACTTGTAATTGATTAATCATTGCATCAGTAGCACCCGTACTTTTTAAATACTCTATTCCCCCACCTTTAACTTTTATATAATTCCACTTTGAACCTCCGGAATTACAATATATTGGACAATAGCTAAACAAATTTTTAATATCATTATAAGTTATATTACTATCACTACTTTTTATAGCGCCTTTACCACCCCTAGAAATAGTCGTATACAAATTATTTATCATTACAGCACCAGTAATTAACTGACTTTTAAATCCATCAGGATAACCTCCTGCCTCCATACCTATTCCTGCTGCTAGTAGATTAACTGTATCTTCATCATAACTCATATTATCTATATTAGTATTACTACTACCATTTGGAGAAACTGATGGTCTAACATTTTCTTCTTCCTGTTGCTTTAATTTTGCATCTGCAATAATTTCTTCTTTTACAAGTTCAATTACTTCTTTATATTCTTTTTTCTTTTCTTCATCTTTTATCCTATTAACATATGCTAGAGCTTCTTCAATTTTATTAAAATCATTACTTGCTTTTGCTTCTTCTACTATATTCCAAGCATAATCTGCTTCTTTTTCTTCAATAATACTACTTTCAGCATTAGTAATACAAGAAACATAAGAAGTATTCGATTCTAAAGAATCATCAATTATTTTTACTACTAAAGATACTATAGTAGGAACAAAAAATAATGCTACACAAAAGATAAGCCTTTTTAAAGACAATTTAGTGTTTTTACTCATATCATCTTCTTTTCCTGCTACTACATTTTTAAAAAAATCTAATCCCATTACCAATATTAATCCCATTGGCACTAAAATAAAAACATATTTCAAAAGTATTTTTACATACATTATAACCCTTAGTACATCTGGATTATTACAAGCATCCATCTAAACACCTCTTTCATATTTATATAAATATTATAAAATAATTAAAAGTAAAAGTAAATAATTTTAGATACAAATAAAAAAATAAATAGATATTGAATTACCTATTTATCTTTTAATACACCTCTGCCATCAAAAATTGGTATAAAACTTTCACTTTGAGTTTCTTCATCTTGAACGAAACAATTTCTAATTCCTAAATCATATGCATAATCTATCATATTTTCATATTCTTCTTTTGTTATTTTTCTATTAAGATTATCATATTCTAATTTTCTAATAGGAGTATATTGATTCATAATAGAAATATAAATATTATCTTTATAAGTATCATATAAATATTTAATAATTTTCTTACTATCATCAGATAATCCTGGTAGCATTAAATGTCTGACCAATACTCCTTTAGTCATCATCATATCCTCATTAAAAATATTCTTACCTACTTGTTTATACATTTCTTCTATTGCGCTTGTAGCGTATTCAAAATACTTAGGAGATCTACTATATTTTATAGCATATTCATCACTATAATACTTTAAATCAGGTAAATAAACATCAACTATACCATCTAGTTTTTTTATAGTATCAACATTCTCATACCCACTAGTATTATAAACAATAGGTATTTTTAACCCTTTCTCTTTAGCAAGTTTTATACCTTCAATTATTTTATCTACATAATGAGTAGGTGTTACTAAATTAATGTTATTAGCACCTAAATCTTGCAATTCTAAACATATTTCAGCAAATCTAGAAACACTAACTTTATAGCCAATATTTTTAGTACTAATATCATAATTTTGACAGAATATACATTTCATATTACAATGTGAAAAAAATATAGTACCAGAACCATTACTTCCTGATATGCAAGGTTCTTCCCACATATGAATACTAGCTCTTGCAATTTTTAAATCCTCTGAAGCTTCACAAAAACCATATGTTTTAGTTCTATCGACATTACATTTTCTAGGACAAATACTACATTTCATAATACTACCTCTTTCTTACTAATCTTTTTATATTCCTTAAATTATAATTATCTATATTATTCATATTTATTTCGCTTATTTTATCTTTATTTTTAAAATAATAATAGTACTTAGCCTGATCATCTATTACATTAATCTTATTTGCAAAATCTTTAAGTAATTTTTTCCAAGTTAAAATATCAATACTAAATAAACAACAACCTATTAAAACACCTGCTACTATATTATTATCTTTACTAAAATTTTCCATTAATTGTAAAGTACCTATAAATAAAGCAGCAAGGCCAAAGCTACCTAAAGATACACCTGTAAGATATTTGTTTTTACCTAAATATTCTTTAGCATATGCAACTCCCTGAATTTCCATAAGTTTTTCTATTTCTTCTTTTTTAGAAATATCTACTTTATAAATAGAGCCATCTAAGTGATAAATATATATTAAATCATTAATATTTTCATATTTTTTTATAACTTCATAATCTGCATAGCCTAAAATGCTATTCTTCATATAAAATCTCACCTTTCTTTATATAATACACTAAAAACAATTAACTATCAATATCTATTTTCTGAATTTCTCCAACATCTTCTATTGCTTTAACAAATATTTTAACATGTACACTACTACCTTTATCAACACTACTAATAATATCTGTGTCTTTAATTTTCATAATATCTTTATTATCAGAAATAAGTTTATTTTTCCCAATTTCTATTGCATGCTCTATAGCTTCATCATATGTATAAATATTAGAAATTATTTCTGCTTCATATTGAAGTTCTTTATCAAAAGAAATATTAATTAAATTATTATTAAATATAACTTTCTTCTTAGTATTAAAAGTATGATATTTCTTAAATTGAAATAGATTTATTTTCTTATTTAAAAAATTAATAACATATACTTTCTTTTTTTTACCAGTGAGTTTTTCCTCATAATAAGTGTACGGAAAATCAATCTCTACCATATACCATACTTCTCCCAATACTCTACCTTTAGCCATAGTCATAGTACTACTACCATCTGGTTTAGTAATATATCCAGAAATGACAACATCTCCACTTCTTACATATTCATTAGGTTTCTTTACTTTTTCACCTGCTGTAGCGTCCACTTCATATAAAACACAATTTTTCTTGGTAATAATACTTTGATATTGATATACTTCAGATTCACTGTTAAGTTTTCTTTCTTCAACTCTTACTGTATACTTTGTCCCACTGACAGTTATTTCTATCCATTCTAATCTATCTTTATTATTCTCTATAATTTTATTTTCAATTTCTTCTAATTGTTTATAATTTTTTTTAATATTATATTTTTTAATACCATATCTATCTAATTCATCCATAACTAAATTTCTAATCTTAGAAGAAGAATGAATAACATCAATACTAAAAATAAAGTTTGATAATAATATAATTATACTTATTCCTATACATATAAAAATCATTAATATATAGTTTTTCTTTAAAAAATCCTTAAACTTAAGACTACCATATCTTTTAGTTATTTTAATATCATATATAGATTTATATTTAATTAATTCTAAATAGTCATCATATTTTAAAATCAATAATACATTATGATAATCTAAATAAGTTAACTTTATAACATTGATATGGTTTTTCATGATTACTCTTTTTATATAATTATGAATATTTTTACCTGTTACTTTTACTTCAACAATTTTATCAAATTTACTACCAATAGTATTTTTCATGAGTACCACCTATAAAAATATATGTAAATAATTATATTATATATCTAACCTTATAACATTTCCCATTATAATAATTTCTTCATCTAACATTTTTGATATTACTAAATTATCACCAATAATCTTAGTAATTCCATCTTTATGTTTAATTTTAATTTCTTTATCAGAGAAATCTTTTACTTCTTCATAATTAATAATATCTAAATAGTTCTTTTTAATAATTATTTTATATTCTTTATCCACTAAATAATTATCAATTCTATCAAAAATTTTCAATATAATCACCTTATTTTATCATATGAAAAAGATTTATTTTGTTGATTATATAATATTACAATACATAACTATATATCTTATACTGTTATTACTTATAATTGGTTAAGATTAAAATCTTTATGTTCTAAATTTGTTTTTTATTACTCATATATATTATGACTTAATGTAATAAACATCTCATCAACTGCTTTATGTAGATTGCAATATATCATTCTAAAGGTATTTCTATGATACATGAATAACCTTCTTCAATAAAATCTTCTAGGTGAAATGTTTTTATTAAGAGATATTTAAGAATTTCAGGATTTTTGTGGATTATGTAACTTAGTAACTTATCAAAGTTTGGTGGTATAAACTCCATACAAAAATCACTTTCACTTTCTTTGTCAAATTTTTTGGATATTCTTTTGGTATTTTTTTATACTTTATTTTTAATTCCTCCTTATAATTTTTTTTGTAAGGGGCAAGAGTAATTTTTGAAGGCAAACCCCTTACAAAAAGCACTATACCATACTATGAAAAAAGGTGCAAATTGCCAATTTTTAAAATTGGAAGACTAAAAATAACCAATTTTTAAAATCTATTAGGATGATTTTTAAAATGTGAATAACTACACCTATTCAATTTTTAAAATCTGACTGATTTAGGTATTCAGTTTTTAAAAAAGTGTAAAATTAAAAAAAATACTTAAAACAATAAAAACCTATAAAGTAACCTCATTTTCTGATTTACTTTATAGGTTATGTTTTATAATTTTAATTATTAATTTTTACAATATTAACTGCATTACCATGATTTTTTATTATATTAATTAAATCATTAACTTTAATCCATATAGTAGCAGTATTATCATTAGGATGAATTCCAATTATACTATTATCATATACAAAATCTTTATCTAGATAGAACGATACTTTTAA
>OIYG01002634.1_pt1 | contig 11117 bp, 9 predicted proteins | sample 1587861 | NCBI WGS metagenome assembly OIYG01 (sample SAMN03283272) | human gut metagenome | biome: human-associated habitat; material: feces | host: Homo sapiens | place: Peru | collected 2012 | reverse complement strand
AAATAAGGGAGAACTTGTCTCAGAAGAGTATGTGCCGGAAGGAATTTCCATTCGGGCATATGTCCCTATGGAGGTATATGGAAAACTATCGTAAAGTAAAAAAAGGCGGTCGGCAAAATGCTGACCGTCCTTTTTTGGGGTGTGGTTATTTCATGGCGTTTTTCTTGGCGATGGAAGCACGCTTGCGCATCGTAGGATCCAGAATTCTCTTGCGGATACGCAGACTTTCCGGAGTTACCTCAAGAAGCTCGTCGGTATCAATGAAGTCAAGAGCCTGCTCTAAGCTTAATTTGCGAGGCGGAACCAGAGTCAGGGCCTCATCAGCAGAAGAAGAACGGGTATTGGTCAGATGCTTTTTCTTGCAGACATTTAACTCAATATCCTCGGCTTTGGAACTCTGTCCGATGATCATACCGGAATATACTTTTTCGCCAGGTCCGATAAAGAGCGTACCACGCTCCTGTGCGGAGAACAGACCGTAAGTTACGGATTCACCGGTCTCAAATGCAATCAGGGAACCGGTAGAACGGTAAGCGATCTCACCGCGGAATGGCTCATATCCGTCAAACATGGTATTGATGATACCGTTTCCTTTGGTGTCGGTCATGAACTCCCCACGATATCCGATCAGACCACGGGAAGGAATCTTAAACTCCAGACGGGTATAACCGCCGGCAATGGAACCCATATTTAAAAGTTCACCTTTCCGCTGCTGCAGTTTGGAGATGACGGCGCCGGTAAATTCATCCGGTACATCCACGTAAGCAAGTTCCATTGGCTCAAGTTTTTTGCCATTCTCATCGTAGTGATAGAGAACCTCGGCTTTGCTGACTGCAAATTCATATCCTTCACGGCGCATATTCTCGATCAGGACGGACAGATGCAGCTCACCACGGCCGGATACTTTTAAGCTGTCCGGGCTGTCGGTTTCTTCGACACGGAGAGAAACATCGGTATTTAACTCACGGAACAGTCTGTCGCGGATATGACGGGAAGTGACATATTTTCCTTCCTGACCGGCGAGAGGACTGTCGTTTACGATGAAATTCATGGAGATAGTCGGCTCGGAAATCTTCTGGAACGGAATAGCTACCGGATTTTCCGGAGAACAGATGGTATCTCCAATGTGAATGTCCGCAATACCGGAGATGGCTACGATGGAACCGATCTTTGCTTCACTGACATCTACTTTATTTAAACCATCGAACTCATACAGTTTGCTGATGCGGACTTTCTCAAGTTTGTCCGGATCGTGATGGTTGACAACGACTGCTTCCTGGTTGACTTTCAGGGAACCGTTGTCGACTTTACCGATACCGATACGGCCAACGTATTCGTTGTAATCGATGGTACTGATTAAAACCTGTGTGTTGGCATCCGGATCTCCGGTCGGGGCCGGGATATAGTTTACGATCGTCTCGAAAAGAGGAGTCATGTCTTTCTTTTCATCGTCGAGATTGTACATAGCGTATCCGTCTCTTGCGGAAGCGTAGATGAACGGGCAGTCAAGCTGCTCATCGGAAGCATCCAGATCCATGAAAAGCTCTAACACCTCATCAATCACTTCTGCAGGGCGCGCTTCCGGACGGTCGATCTTGTTGATGCAGACAATAACCGGGAGATTTAAAGCAAGTGCTTTCATCAGTACGAATTTGGTCTGCGGCATGGTTCCCTCGAATGCGTCTACGACGAGGACTACACCATTTACCATCTTAAGAACACGCTCTACCTCACCACCGAAATCGGCATGGCCAGGCGTATCGATAATGTTGATTTTTGTATCCTTATAAAATACAGCGGTATTTTTGGACAGGATAGTGATACCACGCTCACGCTCGATATCGTTGGAATCCATGACACGTTCCTGTACTTCCTGATTGGCACGGAACACACCGCTTTGTTTTAACAGCTCATCGACCAATGTGGTTTTACCATGATCGACATGGGCGATGATTGCGATATTACGAATGTCGTCTCTTGTTGTTACCATAAATTTAACCTTCTTTTTAATATTGTTTAACTTTACATAAATAACCTATCCTATTTTATCATAAAAAGCTGATTTCGCAAGCTTTTTTCAACGTACACCGGCGATTTAAGCGTTTTAGATAGTTTTCGCCGGCCTTATCGACAAGGTTTGATGATTTCTACCAACCATTAAATGGTAAAACAGAAGCCTATCAAAAATTTCCACAAAAGGAAGGAGTATTCATGGCAGATAAAATGTGTGAAAACAATCAGGTCACTATTATGGGAGAAATTGTATCGGACTTTTCGTATAGTCACGAGGTATATGGGGAAGGATTTTATATGGTGGAAGTATCTGTCCACCGCCTGTCCAGTTTCGTCGATTATATTCCGGTGATGGTATCGGAGCGTCTGGTCAATGTGCAGGAGAGTGCGGAGGGAAAATGCGTCTATATTACAGGACAGTTCCGTTCATTCAACCGGCATGAGGAGCATAAAAACCGTCTGGTGTTATCGGTTTTTGCGAGGGAGTTTGAACTGGTTGAGCAGTTTGAGGAAGAAAATGCAGCCAACCAGATTTTTCTGGATGGATTTATCTGTAAGGAATCGGTATACCGAAAAACACCTCTGGGAAGGGAGATCGCGGATCTTCTGGTCGCAGTCAACCGGTCATATGGCAAATCGGACTATATTCCCTGCATCTGCTGGGGCAGAAATGCAAGATTTGCATCCGGATTCGAGGTCGGATCACATGTGCAGATCTGGGGAAGAATTCAGAGCCGCGAGTATGTAAAGAAAGTCAGTGAGACACAGGTGGAGCAGAGGGTTGCTTACGAGGTATCCGTCAGCAAGATTGAATTCCTGGAGTAGACTTGATTATTTGACGCTTTTGTGTTATCTTACATAGGATTTCATTTGGTTAAGAGATATCATGGAGGCTGAAATGGACAGAGGAGTGATTCAGGTTTATTATGGAGAGGGACATGGTAAATCGACCGCGGCAATCGGGAATGCAATTCGTATTGCCAGCGAGGGAAAAAGCGTCATTATCATTCAGTTCTTGAAGGGAAAAAATGAAAACGAACTGACATTTTTAAGCCGGCTGGAGCCGGAAATAAAAATATTCCGTTTTGCAAAATCGGATGAGTGTTTTGAGGCACTTTCCGAGGAGGCAAAACAGGAAGAAAGTATGAATCTGCGCAATGGATTCAATTACGGAAAGAAAGTCGTTACGACAGGTGCCTGTGATATGCTAATCTTAGACGAGGTACTTGGAATTGTGGACGAAAAGGTGATAAGCCCTGAAGAAATCGGTGAGCTGTTTGCCGCAAAGCCGGAAGAAATGACTCTGGTCTGCACAGGACGCGTTCTGGATGAAAAAATCCGTGAGGCAGCAGACGAGGTTTATAATATCGCACCGGAGAAATAGATTGACAGACTATGCCGGTGGTGGTAGAATGAAAGAAATACATGGGATAGAGGTCGCGTAATTCATGAGTAGCCTGTTGGATGTGGCAGACACAGTCGAATGCAGGTAAAAGGGGAAAGCGCCGAAAGAACCGGATGACTGCAGTCTGGTTTTTGGGCATGCGGTGAATAATCGTATGACTGTCAGAAGCGTATGAGCGTGGATGGAGAGCTATCAGATCTAAAAAAGGTTAGATTGACCAGCTCGTTTTGAGCTGGTTTTTTTATTTAGAAAGGAGAATAAAACAGTGGCAATTTTTAAGGGAGCCGGAGTCGCAATCGTGACACCAATGAAGAACAATGAGGAAGTTAATTATGATAAACTTGAGGAACTGATTAACCAGCAGATTGACGGTGGTACAGATGCCATCGTAATTGCAGGTACGACAGGAGAAAGCGCAACACTTACGATGGAAGAACACCGTGATGTGATCAAGGCAGCCATCGAGTTTACAAAACATCGTGTTCCGGTTGTGGCAGGTACCGGTTCAAACTGCACACGTACAGCCATTCAGCTTTCACAGGAGGCAGAAGAAGCGGGTGCAGACGGACTTCTTGTTGTGACACCATATTACAATAAGGCAACACAGGCGGGACTGATCAGTCACTATTCCCAGATTGCAGACAACACCAAGTGCCCGATCATCATGTACAACGTACCGGGGCGTACCGGATGCAATCTTCTTCCGGAGACCGTGGCAGAACTGGTTCGCACCAAGAGTAATCTCGTAGGATTAAAAGAGGCAACCGGAAATCTGGCACAGGCCTCTAAGACCATGGCACTTACCGACGGAAAACTGGATCTGTATTCTGGAGAAGACGGACTTGTCGTACCACTGATGTCCATCGGAGCTGTCGGTGTTATTTCGGTATGGAGCAATGTGGCACCGGGCAAAGTACATGCAATGTGCGACAGCTTCTTCAAGGGAGATATCGAAACTGCCAGAAAGCTGCAGCTTGAGGCACTTCCTCTGGTAGATGCACTGTTTTCCGAAGTGAATCCGATTCCGGTTAAGAAGGCATTAAACCTGATGGGGATGGAAGTGGGACCGCTTCGTTCCCCACTCTGTGAGATGAGCGAGGCAAATGCAAAGAAACTTGCAGAAGTAATGAAAAATTATGGAATTTTAGCATAGATCAGGGAGGCACAAAAGAAAATGACAAGAGCGATCATGAATGGCTGCAACGGAAAGATGGGGCAGTGTATCACAGGAATCTGTGCGCAGGATGAGGACATTGAGATTGTTGCAGGAATTGATACTTATGATGGAATCAAAAATGATTATCCGGTATTTTCCAGTCTGAATGAGTGTACGGTGGATGCGGATGTAATCATTGATTTTTCCAATGCAAAAGCGGTGGATGCACTGCTTGCTTATGGCGTGGAAAAACAGATTCCGATCGTGCTTTGTACGACAGGACTTTCCGAACAGCAGCTTGCCGATGTGGAAAAAGCATACGAAAAAGTTGCAATTTTAAAATCCGCAAATATGTCTCTCGGAATCAATACTCTGATGGAACTGCTCAAAAAAGCTGCACAGGTATTTGCGCCGGCAGGATTTGATATGGAGATTGTAGAGAAACATCATAACCAGAAGCTGGATGCACCGAGCGGCACGGCACTGGCACTGGCGGATTCCATGAATGAGGCACTGGATGAGGCATATACCTATACCTATGACCGAAGCCAGAAGCGCCAGAAGAGGGATAAATACGAAATTGGAATATCTGCGGTTCGTGGAGGCAACATTGTCGGAGAGCATGAAGTGATTTTCGCCGGACAGGATGAGGTAATTGAATTTAAGCATACGGCATATTCCAAAGCAGTATTCGCAAAGGGTGCGGTGGAAGCAGCAAAATTCTTAAAAGGAAAGCCTGCAGGACATTACGATATGGCAGATGTCATTGCGGCAAAATAAACGGGAAGAGAGGCACTGATCATCAGTGCCTTTTTTTGCGCAAAATGTTTGACAGTGCAGCTGGTTCATATTTATAATGGAAGGAAGAAACCTGACGATAAGAAAGAGGTAGAAAATGAAAAATAAAACCAGAAGGCTTGCAGCATTTTTGCTTTCTGCAGCAGTTGTCATAACTGTTGTTCCGGGAATGCAGGAACGGGTTTATGCCCAGAAAACCGGCGGATATACAGAGTCGCCAAAGAGTGAAAATGTTCCGGTGGTAAAAGAAACAAAATCCAGGCTGAAAAAGGCAGCAGCAGTGCCGTCTGCCTATATGAACAAATTGTCGGAACTTGTGATCCGTTATCCTGGTGTACGCGATCAGGGAAAATATGATACATGCTGGGCATTTTCCGCAATCGGACTTGCGGAGCTTGATCTGATTGCAGACAACCAGACGGCAGACAAAAGTATTGATCTGAGTGAATTGCAACTTGCCTATTTTACTTATAATAATGCAGAAGACCCGCTGGGTGGAACATTTGGCGACTCTTTAAATATTATGAACCATAAAAATTATCTGACCATGGGCGGAAATCTGGATTTTGCGAGCCGGACGCTTCTGCAGTGGGAAGGGGTGACGGACGAAAACCGTGTACCGTACGCCCTGGCACCGACCACCACGACACTGGCAAAAAGTTATGCTTTTGATCAGGATGTGGCACATCTGCAGAATGTATACATTATTAATATTCACAAAAATGCTACCCAGGTGAAACGTGAGATTATGCAGCACGGATCTGCCGGACTGGGACTGTATATGGACGGAACGGCCAACTATGTGGGATCTGCAGTCTATGCAGAAACAGGAGAGAATGTGGCAACCTATTACTGCCCGACAAGCAGTGTTGCATCGAACCATGCCGTAAATATTGTGGGCTGGGATGATAATTTTCCGGCATCTTCGTTTAAGAATAAACCGGCAGGAAACGGAGCATGGCTTTGCAGAAACAGCTGGTCGGACAAGACGGAGAACAGTATCAACAGTTATTTCTGGCTTTCCTATTACGATAAGGCAATTGAGGATGCTGCATGGATCTTTGATTTTGAGTCCGCGGATAATTATGATTATAATTATCAGTATGACGGCGGAGCGGATGTGGGAAAACTGCTTGGAATTTCGACTTCTGCGAATATTTTCAAGGCAAAAAAGGCAGATAATGAACTGGTGAAAGCAGTTTCGATTTCCCTTTCCAAAGATGCGAATGTTCCATATACGATCCGTGTATATACCAATCTGACAAACCTGCATAATCCTAAGAGCGGCGTGCTTGCTGCGAAGGTATCCGGTACGACAACCTATGCCGGAACCCATACCATCAGGCTGGATAAAGCGGTATCCGTACCAAAAGGAACCTACTATGCTGTTGTGGTAAATCTGCAGAAAAGCGGTGCCGGACTCGATATGGAATATGCAGTCAGTGACAGCAGTTTGACCAGCAGGGTATATTGTGATTATAATCAGAGTTATCTCTATCGTTACGGCAGCTGGGAAGATGTGGCGGATGTAAGCACCAGTTACGGCGGCAGAATCGGAAACATCTGTATCAAGGCATATGCGGACAATGCAGGGACAAGTATCGGTGCGGTAAAGAATATAAAAGCGGTCCGAAGTGCAAAAAATGCGGTACGCATTTCCTGGAGCAAAACGGCAGGTGCGAAAGGGTATGAAATTTATCAGGCATCCAGCAAGAACGGAACCTATAAAAAGATTGCAACAACGACATCTACAAATTATAAAATTAAGACAACTTCAAATAAGTCGGTATATTATAAAGTACGCGCTTATAAGACAACGCAGGGCGTTCGGATCTGCGGAAAATTTTCCGGATCTGTCGCTGTGAAACGTTAAAAGAAAGGAAAAAGAATGACAATTTTAATCAAAGGGGGACATGTCATCAATCCGGCAACACAGATGGATGAGGTGGCAGATGTCCTGATCGAAGATCAGAAGATAAAAAAGATTGGAAAAGAACTTCCGGAAAAAGAAGCCGAACGTGTGATCAATGCGGACGGATGTTATGTGATGCCGGGATTTATTGATATGCATGTACATTTCCGCGATCCGGGATTGGAACAGAAAGAGGATATTTATACCGGGATGCAGGCCGCTGCGCATGGTGGATATACGACCGTGCTGACCATGCCGAATACAAAGCCGGTAGCAGACAATCCGGATATTGTCAATTATGTGCACAACAAAGCAAAATCCGGGAGCTGTATTCATGTCCTGCAGGTTGGTGCGGTGACAAAGGGACAGCAGGGAAAAGAGCTTGCGGATATTGAAGGAATGGTTAAGGCGGGAAGTCCGGCAATCAGCGAGGACGGAAAATCTGTCATGGATGCCGCTTTGTATCGGGACGGTATGCTTGAAGCAGCGCGTCTGGGCATTCCGGTACTTGCCCATTGCGAAGATATCCATATGGTACGCGGAGGTGTCATGAATGCCGATGCAAAAGCAAAAGAACTGGGACTTCCGGGAATTACCAATTCCGTGGAGGATGTGATTGTTGCAAGAGATATTATTCTGGCAAAAGATACCGGGGCACAGCTTCATCTGTGTCATTGTTCCACAAAGGATTCCGTGCTCATGGTAAAAGTGGCAAAGGAAGAAGGTGTCCGGGTGTCGGCAGAAGTGTGTCCGCATCACTTTACGCTGTCCACAGACGATATGAAAGAAGCGGATACCAATTACAAGATGAATCCGCCACTCCGCACAAAGGAAGACGTGAAAGCACTGCGTGAGGGACTGCGGGATGGCATTATGGAAGTGATTTCCACAGACCATGCGCCACACACATTTGAAGATAAAAACCGTTCGATGCAGGAAGCACCGTTTGGAATTGTCGGACTGGAAACCGCCGCATGTCTTACACATAATGAACTGGTACTCGGTGGATATCTGACGCCGATGCAGATGGCAGCGTGTATGAGTTACCATCCGGCACAGATTGTCGGTATTGATAAGGGAGATATCCAGCCGGGAAAAGCGGCAGATGTCGTGATCTTTGATCCAGAGGAAACCTACCGCATTGACAAAAACACATTTGCTTCCAAGGGAAGAAATACACCGTTTGACGGGAAAGAAGTTACGGGACGTGTAAAGTGCACGATCTGTGACGGCGAAGTTGTATTTAATGAATTAAATAAGTAATAAATTAAGAAGGGAAATCAATCACATGATCAACAAATTAGTAGAAAAAATTAAAAAGACCAACGCACCTATCGTTGTGGGACTCGATCCGCTGCTTTCTTATGTGCCGGAGCACATACAAAAAGCAGCGTTCGCTCAGTTCGGTGAGACGTTAGAGGGAGCAGCAGAAGCCATCTGGCAGTACAATAAAGCTATTGTCGATGCAACATACGACCTGATTCCTGCAGTGAAGCCGCAGATCGCGATGTATGAGCAGTTTGGTGTGGCCGGTGTAGCGGCATTCCAGAAGACGGTAGATTACTGTCACGAGAAAGATCTGGTTGTGATCGGAGATGTAAAGCGTGGGGATATCGGTTCCACATCCGCAGCCTATGCGACCGGACATCTCGGAAAAGTACAGATCGGAAGCAAAACATATACCGGTTTTAATGAGGATTTTGCCACAGTAAATCCATATTTGGGAACCGATGGCATCAAGCCGTTTGTGGATGTATGCAAAGAAGAAAAGAAAGGAATCTTTATTCTCGTAAAGACCTCCAATCCATCCAGCGGAGAGTTCCAGGATCGTCTGATCGACGGTCGTCCGCTGTATGAACTGGTTGGTGAAAAGGTAGCAGAGTGGGGAAGCGAATGTATGGGAGATTCCTACAGCTATGTTGGAGCAGTTGTCGGAGCAACGTATCCGGAGCAGGGGGAAATTCTTCGTAAAGTGATGCCGAAATCGTTCATTCTGGTACCGGGTTATGGTGCACAGGGAGGACAGGGCAAGGATCTGGTACATTTCTTTAATGAGGATGGATTAGGAGCAATTGTAAACTCTTCCCGTGGTATCATCTGTGCTTACAAACAGGATAAGTATAAAGAGCAGGGAATTACACCGGAGAACTTCGCAGATGCCTCCCGTCTGGCAGTCAAAGATATGATCGCAGACATATCCGGAGCACTTGCACAGAGATAAAAATAAAGTCGTGATTTTACAAAAGGGAGACAGTTGGATTTTATGAGCGAAAAATTTCAGGAAAATGTTACGGTGCTGAAGCAGCAGTGCATCGGAAAAGATATCTATGACATGACAATCCAGACGAAGCATATTGCAGGACATGCAAAGGCAGGACAGTTTGTATCATTGTACAGTAATGATGCCAGCAAACTTCTGCCACGTCCGATCAGCCTGTGTGGGATTGATCGGGAGGCAGGAACACTTCGTCTGGTATACCGGGTAACGGGAGAAGGAACCGGAACGGAAGAATTCTCCCGGTTAAAAGCGGGCGATACGATCCGGGTACTGGGACCGCTTGGAAACGGATTTACCGTGGAGCCGGGAAAGAAAGCTTTCCTGATCGGCGGAGGAATCGGAATTCCTCCGATGCTTGAACTTGCAAAGAGCATCAAGGCTGCCGGCACCTGTGAATTTGTCAGTGTGATGGGATACCGGGATGCACAGACGTTTCTTCTGGATGAATTTAAAGAACAGGGAGACTGTTACGTGGCAACGGAAGATGGAAGTGTCGGTGCAAAGGGAAATGTGCTGGATGCCATCAAAGAATATAAATTAAATGCAGATGTAATATATGCGTGCGGACCGACACCGATGCTGCGGGCGTTGAAAGCGTATGCAGCAGAGCAGGGCATGACCTGTTATATTTCCATGGAAGAACGGATGGCATGCGGAATCGGTGCATGTCTGGCATGTGTGTGCAATTCCAAAGAAAAAGATGCACATTCCAATGTGAAAAACAAGAGAATCTGTAAAGAAGGGCCGGTATTTCTGGCTGAGGAGGTGGATCTGTAATGAATACAAGTGTGGAATTATGTGGTGTTACCTTAAAAAATCCGGTAATGACGGCATCCGGAACCTTTGGCTCCGGAGCGGAATACAGTGAATTTACAGATTTAAACAGACTTGGTGCGGTGGTTACCAAAGGTGTGGCAAATGTACCGTGGCCGGGAAATCCGACTCCGCGTGTGGCAGAAGTCTATGGCGGGATGCTCAACGCCGTGGGATTGCAGAATCCGGGAATTGATCTGTTCTGTGAGAGAGATATTCCATTCCTGAAAAAATATGATACTAAAATTATTGTAAACGTATGCGGACACTCGACAGAGGAATATGTGGAAGTGGTAAAACGGCTGGCAGAAGAGCCGGTGGACATGCTGGAAATCAATATTTCCTGCCCGAACGTAAAAGAGGGTGGAATTGCTTTTGGACAGGATCCGAAAGCGGTAGAAGCAATCACAAAGGAAATGAAAAAGTATGCAAAACAACCGGTGATCATGAAACTGAGTCCGAATGTCACAGACATCACAGAGATGGCGCGTGCAGCGGAAGCAGGTGGTGCGGATGCCTTGTCTTTGATTAACACGATCACGGGAATGAAGATTGATATCAACCGGAGAAAATTTGTTCTTGCAAACAAGACCGGTGGGATGTCCGGTCCGGCCATTCATCCGGTAGCCGTGCGTATGGTTTATCAGACGGCACAGGCAGTAAAGATTCCGATCATTGGAATGGGAGGGATTCAGTCGTCAGAGGATGCCATTGAATTTTTGTTAGCTGGAGCTACTGCGGT
>OIYG01002631.1_pt1 | contig 11128 bp, 9 predicted proteins | sample 1587861 | NCBI WGS metagenome assembly OIYG01 (sample SAMN03283272) | human gut metagenome | biome: human-associated habitat; material: feces | host: Homo sapiens | place: Peru | collected 2012 | reverse complement strand
TTTGCCATAATTACATAAAATAATTTAAATTCGAATTTCTGCCTGCAAAGTTACAGTAAATCGGAGACAAAACAAAACAAAAGAGTTTTTTTTTTGTTTTTTTATTGTTAAGAGGGATTTTAACTTTTTTAGTTGATTTTTATTTGGAACATAATATTATTTTTTGTATTTTTGCAACTGATAATATCTTGTTATTATCCCCACAATTATGCAAGAAACGAATAATATATTAGCAATATTAGATAGCTATCTCCACGACAATCCTGATGAGATTGCAAAGGAGATGGCAAACGACTTCAGAAAACGAAGAATAGAGAAGAATCTGACACGTGAGCAAGTGGCAGACAAGTCAGGCGTTGCCGTCAGCAACATCACCAGATTCGAGCAAAAGGGGCTCATATCCCTCAAGAATCTGATAGGTATCGCCATAGCTTTGGAGTACACCTCAGAAATCAAGAACGTCTTCTCGCAACCCAAGTACTCCACCATGGAGGAGTTGCAACAGATAAAAAGAAACGCTAACAAGAAAAAGGCTTACAGACAATGAAACATATAGAATCTTTAGCCGTGAAATATCACCAGGAGAAAGTCGGCACCCTGTCATTGAGTGCCGATGGAAAGGTATGCACCTTCGAGTATGACAAACAGTGGTTGGTATCTGGCTTTAGTATATCTCCGTTGGAATTGCCATTGAAGCCTGGTCTTTTCATTGCCAAAGCCGCCCCTTTCAACGGGAACTTTGGCATCTTCGAAGACAGCCTTCCCGATGGATATGGTAGATACCTATTGCATAAAGCCTTGCTAAAAGAGGGTATCAACGACTTTGAGCTATCTGCTCTCGACCGACTGAGCATCGTGGGCAATGGAGGTATGGGCGCATTGACCTACGAACCTATAACTTCTATCCAGACTGGACACGAGATTGATGACTTTGACCTTTTACAAGCCAAAGCCTTGGAAGTATTGAAGGAGCAACAGGATAATGACGCTGGATTGCTATTATATAATAGTGGTAATAGTGGCGGTTGCCGTCCGAAAGCCATTTTCACAAATGAGGATGGTCATTGGTTGGTCAAGTTTCGCCATACCTATGACCCACAAGATATGGGAAAGCAAGAGTATCATTATAATGAGATAGCCAAGCAATGTGGTATCCAAGTACCCGACTTCAAACTGGTAAACAACAAGTATTTTGCCTGCCGTCGCTTCGACATTTCTCCAACAGGCGAACGCATTCACGTAGCCACAGCTGGAGCTTTGCTCAACGTTTCCCTTTCCAACCCCATTCTCGATTACCTTAACCTTTTGGCGCTTACAGGTTATCTTACCCAGAGCCAAGAGGATGTGGAGGAGATATTCCGCCGCATGGTTTTTAATTACATAATGGACAACAAGGACGACCACTGTAAGAACTTCTCTTTCTTGGTTCAAAAAGAGAGCGATGGCAAATGGCACTGGCATTTAGCCCCTGCCTACGACCTCACCCATTGCACCGAGGGATATAATGGTGAACACGCAACATCTGTAAATGGGACTGGTCATCCGACTATAGAGGATATGATTGCCGTTGGCGTAAAGAATAAAATGAAGGAAAAGAGATGCCGCGAAATCTACGAAGAGATATCTTTACAGGTTAAGTCTGGTGAGAATATCTCTTAAGGGAAGATTTTCAATCTCTTCTTTCCCCATTTTACGGGTGTTTCTTCTAGATTGCCTCGTTCTAGAGTATTATTTACATAGACTACTTCTGCTTCAGATAATCCAACTGACCGTCATTATTCTGTTTACCTTTTTCCTATCTCTGCGTCTTACTCGTAAATAAGCATAAAAAATAAATAGAGAACATGAAAAAAATTCTAATGATTCTTGCAGCCATCCTCGCCTTAGGCAGCCTGACCGCAAAAGCACAGATGAGATCGGGCGTGGACACACTCACCCTCGACCAAGTGAAGTATCGCATCACCTACGATGCAAAACAGGTAAACGACACCACAGAAATACCGTATATTTATCGCAAGGCACAGATGCGACTCGACATCGGTAGCAACATCACTCACTTCTATAACCAGTCCGAGGAGCAATGGGGACAGCAAGTCTTACAAATGATGCTTTCAGGCGGTGTCATTGACCTAAGAAAAGCCAAGCCGGTAAAATGCATGGACTTTGAATTCCTCAAGAACTACCCAAAGAACGGTCAGACCCTATTTCAAGAATCGTGGGCTTTGAGAACCTATCACTGCATCGAAAAGGCCGAGACTCCTGATTGGCAACTCATCCCAGACAGCACCACAACCATCATCGGCTATCATTGCCAACTCGCCAAGACCAACTTCAAGGGAAGAACTTGGTTAGCTTGGTATGCTGAGGATATCCCTGTGCCAGAAGGTCCTTGGAAACTCTTCGGTCTGCCAGGTCTTATCCTCCGTGCCTACGATGCACAGCAACAATTCTATCTCAACGCCATCGGACTGGAAGACTTGAAAGGCAAGGAGACTCTCAAATACGCCAAGCCAGAAAAGGCTGAGAAAGTTTCCCAGTCTGACCTCACCAAAATCAAGCTGAGAGACGATGGAAGTGAGATGCTAAGGGACGTAAAAGCAACCGATGCAAACGGCAAGCCTATCAAACCAAAAGCAAGGAAACGTGTCTTCAATCCAATCGAGCGATAGGGACATCTCAAAGGCTTTCCATTTCAGATTTTTGCGAGTTTCTACAAAAATCTGAAATAGAAAGCTTATTTTCTTGTTCTTATCGACAATTTATTGTACTTTTGCAAAAAGATTTCTGAAACAACAAATGTAAAGTTGATAATTTGACGATAACAATATGATTTATACAAGCAAGAAAATCATCATATTTCTGTTCACTATCATGCAGCTAGCCATTCTCGCCAGCTGCATGGACTCAGGCTATCGCCTATCCTTCCCTGAGATAGACGAGCTGGCCGACGAATACCCAGCACAAGCTAAGGTATTCCTCTCTCGTGCTGACAGCAACGACAACAAAGGCTACTATAAGCTCTTAACAGCCAAGATAGAGTATCAACTCAATGGTTACATCTATAAAGAAAACGACATAGACGATGCCATCAACATCTTCGTGAACGAAAAGGATGAGCCCCTTCTTGCACGTTCCTTATATTATAAGGGAGCCTCGATACTCAACAACTATCGAGATACCGCAAAAGCCATCAAATGGTTCTCACAGGCCATCGCCTACGATAGCAACATGAGAGAAAAGGAGAAGCTGGATATGTACAACATATTGTGTCGCATTACCCACCAAAACATTTACACCGTAGAGTTAGAAGACGAGGCTCGCCAAACCAACAATATCCGCTACCGTGCCTGGGCACTACTCTATCGTGGCATCAACAACCAAGATCAGGAACTTGCCGACCAAGCTTTCGAAGTAGCCAATCAAATCAAAGAGAACAAGGACAGCACCTTGGGGCCCATGTACTATCATTACTTCCAAGCCTTGATGGACAGGGGCAATACGCCTGATTCCATCTTGATAAGCTATGCAAAGAAAGCGCAAGACCATTTTGGGGTAAAATACGACAACAACATCGATTTCTATCGCTTGCTAACAAGAAACAGCAAGGAGACCCATGCCTTCGCCATGCAGCATGTCAAAGAAAAATATGGCATAGATCAAGAACGCATAAACTCATGGGGATCCTATTCCTTTGCTTTAGGATACAAGTATTATCTCCCCTTATATTTCCTCTCCCTACAAAAAGGAGATACGCTCATGGCAAACCGTGTTGCCCACGAATTAAGACAAGAAGCTCCTTTACTTGTCAAAGACGAAAACTTAGGAAAAGAAAAGCAAGTAAAACTGATGTACGAGGGTGGTAACACTCGTTATCGCTATGAAAAGGTTAAGACCTATATATTTGTAGGAATCATCATCGTGCTCATCATTCTCCTGACGATGACTTACCTCTCCATTTCCAGAATCCGAAAGGCTCACCAAACTATTAAAAACTTGCATGAGTCACTGCACCAGTTAAAAGATGTGGAGAACTCTTCGTTATCGGAGCAATGCGAACGATTAAACCACGAAATCACTACCCAGCTTCGCAAACTGAAACGCCGTGACAAGGACATCGAGGAATACAAGGCTCAAATTACCGAGCTCACAGACATAAGCCAAGGCTTGGTGTATTATTCGATGACGATACAAAATCAAAACATCAGCCAGATAGGTAAGCAAGGCATCCGACAACTTCTCGCCAGCTTCAAGGTGATAGACGAGAAGTATAGCGAACGATTGGAGAACTACGACTTGAATCCATCGCAAAGCCTCTTCTGCATCCTCTACCATATCGGCAAGAGCGATGAGGAAGTGATGCAAATCCTGCAATACTCTCTCTCGAATATTAGGGTAAGAAAGTCGAGAATCAAGAGTGACACTGGAGCTGAGTCATTCGATGACATCATCAGATAAGCTCTCTCATAAGTTTTTCGCTATACTCCATTAACTTATCGAAGCATTACAAAAAGCTTGTATTTTAAGTTTTTTTCCAATCGTAACTCTCTCGCTATCAATACATCTGTACTCACTGGCATGTAATTCTGATTTGGCTATCTCTATCATTTGTGTTACCTTTGCATCCGAAATTCTAAACATCAAACGACTATGAGAAGAATAACATTATTATTAGCTGCCATACTCACAGTATGCAGCTTGAATGCTCAGAAAGGCAACAAAAATGAGAAAGTGGTCAATATTGACAAGGTAAACTATCGCATCACCTACAATGGGAAAATGGTACCAGATACCACAACAGTTCCCTACAACTATTGGGAGAGCGAAATGCGACTTGACATCGGTAGCAAGACAACTCATTTCTATGATAGAAGTAAGCAAGTCAAAGATTCCATCATGGCAGAACAATACGAAATAGGAATATATGAAGGTAAAAAGCTTCCCAAGGTAGTATTCTCATGGGAACTTTATAAAAACTATCCATCAGATGGAGAAACTTCTTTCTTAGATAAACTCGCAAGCAACAATTACCTCTGCATCGAGAAAGCCGAGATTCCTGATTGGAAGATCATCCCTGACAGCAGTTCCTACATCATCGGCTATAAATGTCAATTGGCAAAAGCTTCATTCAAGGGAAGGATTTGGTATGCTTGGTACACAGAAGACATTCCTCTGAGCGAAGGTCCTTGGAAACTATATGGTTTGCCAGGTCTCGTACTTCGTGCCTACGACCAAAGTAAACAATATATTTTCGACGCAATAGGCATGGCTAGCCTAAATGGCTCTACTCACATCACTTTCGCTCAAAAGAAAAGAGAAAAAATAACCCAAAAGGAATTGAGAGAAACCAAGGATAAGTTTGATGCTGTAGAAACGCTTCATACTATGGAGAGAAAAACAGGAATCACCTTTAAAGGAGGCTTACCAGCTGGAGCTATCAAGGCTTTGAACAGAAGATTAAAGGGCAACCCTATCGAGCTGGAGTAACTCCAGTTCGATTAACTGCTCGTATTCTACATCATAACAACAAACGAACAACATAAGTATGAAAAGATTTTTATTCATCATCTGTTTGGTATTCCTTGGAATCATCGGAATATCTGCCCAAAAAGAGCAGACTCCCATCCATCGCTTGATACTGCAGGGCGACAGTTGCATGAACGAGCATGACTCGTTCCATGCCATCACCTATTACCAACAATATATCAATGAGCATCCACACGATTTGAATGTTCTCAGAAAGCTCGCTTCTTGCTATCGTCTTCGTGGCGACAACAAGAAGTGCATCGCCTGCATGGATAGCATTCCTAACGACAGTCTCAACCATGAAGACTTGCGCATGATGTTCTATTCCTATCTTAATCTTGGCGATAAAAAAAAGGTAGAATTATATGGCATGACTATCTATGGCAAATACCCATACGACGGGGAGGTATTTGCCACCCTACTTCAGCAATGGAACAACCATGGGGAGCCTGAAAGCGTTTCAGCATTCGCCTTGTCGTATGTTGAAAAACGTGACTCCACGAATCTTCTCATCAACAAGGAGCTTGCCTATTCGCTCTATTTACAGCTTAGATACGAGCAAGCCATCCCTAGATACAAGAAGCTTATAGCCGATGGATTCGACAATTTTGAGTCTAACCTAGTCATAGGATTGTGCTATTATAACTTGGAAAAGTACAGAGAAGCCTATACGTATCTGAACAAGGCGGCAGAGATGAAGAAAGACAACCCAAATATGAACAGTCTCTTCTATCTGGGCATGACTTGCAAGAAACTTTCCGAACAGACCAAGAACATCGTGGAAAAGGAAACCCTGGCAAGACACGCCATCATCAACCTGGAACGGTCTATAACCGTGGCTTACCCTCGCAGTCGTGGACTATACGTAAACCAGCAACTTGCTGAGCTTTATTACTATAAGTTGGAATACGAGAATGCAGGCCATGCCTTCGCCCAGTGCATCGAATATGATGACGAGGACGATCCTCACAACTATTACAATGCTGCGCAAATGTATATCGGAGCCAAGATGAAGCCACAGGCCAAACTCTATCTCCAGATGTTCTTGACAAAAGCTGATAAGCTGAAGGATGAAAAGGAAAAAGCTAAGCTTACAGCGAAAGTAAAGGAGCAACTAAAAGGAATGTAAAACTAAAAGTGTAAACTTTTTGGTTTACTCTTCGCTAATTTCAACGTCTATTAAAAAGCTATAAATAGCTGTGTTTTTTTTGCAGAGTGCCACAAAAAGTGTAACTTTGCACGCAGATTAACAGATAAAGACAGAATTATGAAGAAAATCATCTTAGCTTTAGCAACCTTGCTCTTTATGGGAAGTGCTGCAACAAAAGCACAAGTCACAAAAGTCACTGTGCGCTCTATCTCGGGAAACAGTAAGGAGGAAGTCGAGAACATCGACAACGCCAAGTACCGCATCACCTATGAGGGGAAATGGGTGAGCAATCCTTCCATCAAACCCTTCAACTACACGGATAGCGAAATGCGCCTCGACATTGGAGAAAAGGTGACCTGCTTCTATGACAGAACGAAACAGGTAAAGGATTCACTCATGAACGAAAAAGCCAAGACTGGCAATTTCGACTTCTCCGATTTACCTAAAGGTGGAAGATTCCCGTTCTCCTACTACAAGAACTATCCAACTACAGGCAAATCCATCCAATTAGAATCTGTCGGCACTACAGATTACCAATGCACAGAGAACGTGGAGACCCCCGACTGGCAACTCATCCCCGACAGCGCAACAACCATCATCGGCTATCATTGCCAACTAGCCAAGACCAACTTCAAGGGTAGAACTTGGTATGCATGGTACGCCGAAGACATTCCTTTGCCAGAAGGTCCTTGGAAGCTGATTGGACTGCCAGGCTTGATACTGAAAGCATACGATGAAAACAAAGAATATTCATTCACAGCCATCGGCATGAGTACGTTGACAGCACCAACCCCAATCACGTTCTCCAAGGCTAAGAGAGAAGAGATTAGCCAAAAAGACCTCCGAGAATTCAAAGAAAAGTTTACGCCAGGAATGGTGTTGGAAACATTAAACATCAAGGACGTAAAAATACAGGACGAAAAGGGCAACCCAATTGACATGAAGAAATTCATGAATAAGAAGAATGTCTTCAATCCGATTGAACTACAATAATAAATGAAGAAAATAATTATCGGTTTCATCGCTTTCTTTCTCTTGCTCTGCATCCCAATGGCGATGCAGAGCAAGAGAAACACTCCTATCTTACTCGATGACAATAACACTACTAGCGGGATTCATGGTTATGTAGAAGATTCATTGACCCATAACCGTCTAGCCAACGTCTCCATCACGCTGCTCCGCAATGGCAAGCCATTGAAGTTTACAAGAACAAAGGAGGACGGAACCTTCGTGCTCCCTATCACCGAAAAGCAAGCCAACGACAAACTGCAAGCCACGTTTATGGGGTATAAAAAGACAAAAACATCGATTTCATCGGGAAAAGAAACCGTTATCAGTATGGCATCAACAGCTTTTGTCTTGAAGGAAGTACAGGTGAAAGGCTCTCGCATCACGGGTCGGGATACCATTTCTTTCGACCTCACCCGCTTTGCCAACGAACGAGATAACTCACTGAAAGATGTACTGAAAAAGCTGCCAGGCGTGGATATAGAGAAGAATGGTCGTATCAATTACAATGGTAAGCCCATCAATAGATTCACTGTGGAAGGACTCGACCTGACCGGTGGCAAATACAACCAGCTAGAAGAAAACATCAAGGCAAAAGATGTAAAAAAGGCCGAAGTCATCGAGCATGACCAACCTATCAAGGCGCTCCAGAACAAGACCTTTACGGATAATGTGGCGATGAACATCGCCCTTAAAGACAGTGCCCGCGACAAACTGATGCCCACCCTCAAGCCTTACATGCTCGTAGGGCATCCGTCCCACGTAGGCGGAAGCATCAATATCATGCAAATTGGCAAGAAGAAACAGATGATGTATGATGCAGAATACGACAGAACAGGAAAAAATCTCGGCTATTCACTTAACCAACTCGCATCTTACAGCAATCGTCTGGCTCCTGCCTCCCTTCCATCATGGATATCAGTACCATCGCTTGACGCTCCTATCGACGAAGAACGCCTGCGCTTCAACACCTCACAAAAATACTCCATCAACCATATCAAGAAGAACAAGGACGATGCAGAGACTCGCATAGAAGCCAACTATCTTCGTACGGTAACCAGACAAGAGCGAGAGAACATGAGTATCTACGACCTCGGCGGCGAAGCTCCCACAGTTACCACGGAGCACAACCACAAGACGATGATCAGCGATGCCTTCAATCTGCAATGGGAGAACAAGGTAAACAAGGCTGAGCATTATGGCAACGAGAGCATCAGCCTCAGCGCAGCACAAAGCGACGGTTTGTCAAACATCAACGACACGCTTACCCAACGTGTCCGCATCCCAAAGCTCGACCTCTCGGCAAGCATCTACCGCCTCTTCGTCTTCAAGAAAAGTCAACTCTCTTGGCGTAGCACTGCCGACTATCACCATGGTGTGGCAGACCTTTACGTTAATGACGACCGCAATCGTATCCGCACCAACCTTTGGCATACTGCCCACGCCTTACAGTGGATGAGGAATCGCTTCCACTGGACACAGGAATATAGAATGAGTATCGACCTCAACAACATCTATGCGAAATATCAGGAAAGAAGCGATGAAATCGGCAAAAACAACGGATTCATCGGAAACAATCACGATGAAATCGGTCAAAACAGCCTTAACATCACTGGGAAGTTCACCCCTTACTGGCAATACAAGACAGAAACGTTCCGTATGTCGTTCTCTCCCGACTTCATTTGGGAACGCTTCACCTATCCACAGAAGACTCTACTTACCGTATCACCCTACCTTTACTTATATAAGAAATTGGATTTCCGTAGAGAGTTGACTATCTACACAGGATACAGTACAGGAACAGGCAATGCCACCAACTACGCCATAAAGCAATATCGCAAAAGTTATCGCTCTTGGTACACTTCGAGCGACATCATTCCGATAACCCGCTCTCTTTATGGCAAATTGAGTTACGACTACAAGCGCCCTATCAAGGAAATCTTCTTCAGCGCATCGGTCAATGCCAGCAAAAACTGGATGAACACGGCATCCGACCTACGCATCGAGGATGGCAAATACTATACCTCATTATATAAGCAGGACAGCAAGAGCAACAACCTAGGGGCATCACTCTACATATCGAAGGGCTTCTACGACCTGCATCTGAAAACCCGCCTGGAGGGCAGTTACAACTACAGCAAGGGAGAGCAATACAGCAGCGGCAAAGCCATCAGCTACACCGCCGACAACTATACTGTGAAGCCTAGCATCGACTTCTCGCCGTCCTGGTGTGCCTTTAGCTATGAGGGAGAATTCTCTTTTTACAACTCGAAACGTCAAAAAATGGCGAAGTCATCGTTATTTAATTGGCGCCAAAGCGTATCTGCCACCGCTACCATCAGCCATGTGGACCTCTCCTTCTCGCTCGTACATTATCACAATGAGCTGCAAGAGGGCAACCACCTTAACACCCTCCTTGGCGATGCATCGGCAGTATGGAGAATGAAAAAGCTCCGCCTTTCTGCAGAGCTTCGAAACCTTTTCAACAAGAAGAACTATATGGAAACCATCTATAGCGGCATCAGTACATTGACCGACAGCTATTATCTTCGCCCTCGCGAACTGATGATTTCCGCCCAGTATTCCTTTTAAACAAGAACTCCCGTCTCTTTTCAGAGATGGGAGTTCTTTGCTTTTGAGGATAAGAGACAAGGTTATGTCTTTTGACGTAGTTTTAAAGCAATATACGTCTAAACTTCTTAATATACAAACGTTTAATTATAAAAAATATAATTTTCCTTAAAAAACATCACAAAAAGATACATTCTTATGAAATAAATGATATATTTGCAGTAATTTTTAAATAACAAAGCATATGAAACGAACATTATCCACACTTTTCGCAATCATTGCCATTTTTTGTCTGACAAGTTGTAGCAGTGATGAAGAAGATTACAGAATTACAGGGGTGTACGAAACGACCCACTACAGAGATTTAAGTACACCAGAAACTGTTATTAACAGCAAGGAAGAGTTAAAGAATTACATACAACAATACCTGGTCACCTGGGAAAGTACCCTAAACAAGGAACTTGAAGGCGACTTTTCAAATTATAGTATAATTTCATATTGTTATTATACAAGCATCAAACCTCAGAAAATAGAATATACAGAAGACAACAATAATATTACTGTTTACTGTGAATGCGGCAATCACAATGAAATGGCATTACCTTTATGTTACTTTATCAAGGTTAAACCGAAAATACCATCCAACGCCAAAGTAAACTTAGTCGTTAATGGGATTCCTAATTAGTAAAAGAGGGTGTGTCATAAGTCTGTGACGCACCCTTTTTTTGTGTGTTTCTATATATTCTAGTTGAATCGTAGTCTTTCTTCACAAAGGGAATCTTATTATATTGTATAGAAACTTTACTTTTCTTGTTTTATCAATAACAAAACAGCCCCAAAGCTCACAAAAGGGCATAATTGTCCCAGACGGTAAAA
>OIYG01002630.1_pt1 | contig 11129 bp, 14 predicted proteins | sample 1587861 | NCBI WGS metagenome assembly OIYG01 (sample SAMN03283272) | human gut metagenome | biome: human-associated habitat; material: feces | host: Homo sapiens | place: Peru | collected 2012 | reverse complement strand
GAAATCATCTATTTGAATCCATTGCCTAAACTCTCTCTTTTTTATTTAGTCCTTGACATTGGGTACCTTTTATTCTAATCTATTACTATTTTTTCATTTCTTAAAAACTCTACTGATTTAACAAGCTCATCCTTTTCCTTTACCTCAATAACAGCATATACCTCAAGTTTTCTTATTAATTCCATCTTTTTAAAAATATCCAAAAAGCCACTCCCTAAAGCAATATGATCACTTTTTCCATCAAAATCATGAATATGAACATGTTTTATTTTCTTACCATTATAATCTAAGAAAAACTCCTCAGCACCACTATTATTTTTTAAATCATGCCCCATATCAAGTGTAAAAAAAAGTCTTTCAAAACTTCCAACTATCATAAAACCTTCTTTTAAATAATTTGGTAGTTTTAAATTTTCAAACATAATCTCAACATCAAATTTCTTAGCCAAATCATTCAAGAAAACACACGATTCATATAACGATCTCTTATATTTATCAAGATACTTCTCATATATAAAAATCTTTCTATCAGGAAGAGAAAAATGTATCCCAGGATCTAAATGTAAATTATACTTTCTTATATTTAATTTCGCTCCCTTTTGTATAACAGTCTCTATTTTTTTAAGATATGCTACTCTTAAATCATTATCCAGTTCTCCAACATCTAACTTTTCTGATAAGTGTACTGTAAATTCAATATTGTTCTCTAAAGACAGTTGCTTTAACTCATCATTTAACTTGCAATATGGTAAATCTAAATTAAGTTCAACAAAAGAAAGACCCAGTTCCTTAGCAAGTTTTACATTATCTAAAACAGTATTATATTCTATTAAAGTAGGCATTCCAAGTCTCATAATTATTCCTCCTTTCTATAATTATATCACGTAAAGGTTTATATTTAACAATATATATGATATCATAAAATAAAAGGAAAAATAAAATATAAAAGTGAAATAAAAATTTCCTAATACTTAACTCTTTTTAAGAGAATTACAAGATTTTTATAGACAAAACATAATTTATATGTTATTATTAAAAACGTTAAACGAAGCAATCCGCTGGGAATTTCTTAAGATTGTGGGTAAGAATAGGAGGAATAAAATGAACTTAGTTGATAAGGTATCTGCTAAACAACTAAAAAGTGATATTCCAGAATTTAGAGTTGGAGATACAGTCAGAGTAGATGTAAAAATCATCGAAGGAAAAAAAGAACGTATCCAAGCATTCGAAGGAATAGTCACAGCACGTAAAAGTGGTGGAGTAAATGAAACTTTTACTGTTAGAAAAGTATCTTATGGAGTTGGAGTAAACAGAATTTTCCCTGTACATTCTCCAAAAATAGCAAACATTACTGTAATTAAAAAAGGAAAAGTAAGACGTGCTAAGTTAAACTTCTTAAAAGATCGTGTTGGCGTTTACAGAATTAAGGAAAGAGGAAATAAGGCAGCATAATAAGTTGCCTTATTTTTGTTAATATGAAAAAAGAAACAAAAAAAGAATTAATTATATATGGAAGTATAATATTAGCCATAATTTTAATTAGAATGTTTGTTATAACCCCAGTAAGAGTAAATGGAAGTAGTATGTATAGCACCCTGAAAGATGGAGAAATAATGATTTTAAATAAACTAGATTACAAATTACATGATATTGAAAGATTCGACATAGTAGTAGTCAAAACAGACGAAAAAAAGATTATTAAAAGAGTAATTGGCCTTCCAGGAGAAACCCTAAAATACGAAGACAACACCCTTTATATAAATGACAAAAAAATAGACGAACCATATCTAAAAGACGCTACAGAAGATTTCAACATCACATCTTTAGGATACGATAAAATACCTGATGATTGCTATTTCGTACTAGGAGATAATAGAGATAATTCAAGTGATAGTAGAATCATAGGACCCGTAAAAAAAAGCCAAATAACAGGAAGTGCCTCACTAGTACTTTTCCCATTTAGTGAAGCTGGATATAGAAAATAAAAAAGTTAAGAATTAAATGTATAAACATATAGTTAAACATTAATCTTAACTTTTTTTATCCCATGAACCCTTTATATTTATTATACAGTTCTAACATTAAATAATAGTTATCATCACTTATTTTACCCTTTAATAATTTTATATAATAAACCGGATCATCAAGTAAATTATTACAGTATTTTTTAATATGATTATAAATTGTTTCAACTTCTTCATTCGTCGCATCATAACCATTCTTATCTATAAAGTTATATATATCTTCTTTACTCATATTTTTCACATAACTTTTTATTATACTCTTATTCATTTTACCACCTATAAAATTATATGTAATATTTTTCAAAAATGAAACAAAATAATAATATGAAAAAAAATAAAAAAAGAAAAACAAAAACTATTTATTTAAAACACGAGTCAAGGAGAATGTTTTTTGTACTCATCATAACCCTTGTTCTTTTTACATGCATTATTCTTAGAATCCTCTATCTTAATATTTATATGGGTAAATTCTATAACATGAAACTAAATAACACAAAAGACACCTATGTCTATGGAGAAAGCACCCCAAGAGGAAGAATCCTCGATAGAAATGGAAAAGTTTTAGTAGACAACAAATGGATCAAAGCCATATATTATAAAAAACCAAAAAACACAAGTAGCACCGATCTCGCAAAAACCGCTTATGATGTAAGCAAAATACTATCAATTGACTACAGTAAACTCTCATCCAGAAACCTAAAAGAATTCTATATAGTAACCCACGAAAAAGAAACCTCAGAACTTATCACAAAATCCGAGTACAAAGATCTAGAAAACAGAAAACTAACCCCAGACGATATATATGAACTAAAAATAAAAAGAATAGCAAAATCCCTAATTAAATCTCTATCAAAAAAAGATAAAAAAGCCGCCTACATCTATTATCTTATGAACAAAGGCTATTCCTATGACGAAAAAATAATAAAAAATAAAAATGTAACAGACGAAGAATACGCTTATTTTCTAGTTAATAATAAATACGAAGGATTCTTCTCAAAACTAGAATGGGAAAGAACCTATCCCTACAAAGACACCCTAGAAGTCATCCTAGGATCAGTATCAAACATACCAAAAGAAGATAGAGATTATTACTTAGAAAAAGGCTATGCTCTTACAGATAGAGTAGGAGTATCAGGTCTTGAAAAACAATATGAAGAACTCTTGCGTGGAGAAAAAGATTTATATAAACTAGATTCCAATAATGAAAGAATACTAGTAAAAAAAGGTCATAAAGGAACAGATATAAAACTATCTATAGACATAAAACTTCAACAAAAAATTGACAATATGTTAAAATACGAAATGATCAAAACAAAAAGAGAAGCAAATACTGAATACTTTAACAGAAGCTATGTCGTTATAAGCGATCCTAATACCGGAGAAATCCTATCAATCTCAGGAAAGAAAATCACTTTAAAAAACGGTTCCTATAAAGTATATGATAACAGCGAAGGAGCATTTCTCTCAACTGTAACACCAGGATCCGTTGTAAAAGGAGCAAGTATAATGGTAGGATACAATACAGGCGTCCTAAAAATAGGAGAATACATGACTGATTCCTGCATAGGACTTTACAACCTACCAGAAAAATGTTCCTGGAGAACCCTTGGTTATATCAATGATATAGATGCCCTAGCTCTATCATCAAATGTCTATCAATATAAAATTGCCATGAGAGTAGGAGGTTTTAATTATGCCTATGGGAAACGTTTAAAAATAGACCCTAAAGCATTTGACATCTATCGAAACATGTTCTATAGATTTGGACTAGGTGTTAAAACAGGACTCGATTACCCAATAGAAGAAGACGGTTATAAAAGCAACAATCGTGCAGGAGATCTCCTAATTAACTTCGCAATAGGACAATACGACACTTATACAACATTACAACTATCCCAGTACATATCCACTCTTGCAAACGGAGGAATAAGATATAAAACAAGATTCCTAAAAGAAGTACTAGATGATAATGGAAAAACCCTATACAAAATAAAACCAACAGTTCTAAACACATTAGACGTAAAAACATCATATATAAACAGAGTAAGAAAAGGACTTCATGCAGTAACTACTTACGGAACCGGAGCCTCTTATATGACAAGTGCCCCCAATCCATCAGGAAAAACAGGTACAAGTGAATCATTTATCGATTTAGATGGAGATGGTACTATTGACGCTCCAAGTATCTCAAATAACTTCGTAGGATATGCCCCATCAAAAAAACCAGTCATGTCCATAGCAGCATCATTCCCAGATATCCAAAACCCAAAAACCAATTATAAAAGTGATGTTAATCAAAGAGTAGTATCCAAATCCACTAAAATTTTCTTCGATTTATATAAAAAAAATAATAAAAGATAAAGAAATATTAAAAAAACTTTTGCTTTTTCCAAAAAGTTTGGTATAATACTTATGGAAATGAGGAGGGATCAAAGTGGCAAAAGTAGGAAATAGACAATATAAAACTTTAACTTGTACAGTTTGTAAAGCTTACAGTTACCGTACTGATAAAAACGTAAAAAATACTCCAGAACGTTTAGAACTAAGTAAATACTGTCCTAAATGTAAAAAACATACAAGTTTCAAAGAAGAAAAATAGTAAGCAGGTGAATTTATGATAAATGTTAATGATTTTAAAAATGGAATGACTATCAAAGTTGAAGGAAATATTTATACTATTATAGAATTTCAACACGTAAAACCAGGTAAAGGTGCAGCATTCGTAAGAACAAAACTTAAAAATCTAAGAACAGGTTCTACAATAGAATATACTTTCAATTCAGGAGTAAAATGTGAAACAGCTAGAATAGAAAGAAAACCAATGCAATTCCTTTATGAAAGCGGAGACCTTTATACCTTTATGAATATGCAAGACTATTCTCAAGTTGAACTTTCTAAAGACGTTATAGGAGATGACGTTAAGTACTTAAAAGAAAACCAAGATTTAGATATTACCTTCTATGAAGGAGAAGTTCTAGGACTTTCTCTTCCAGATAAAATAGAACTTAAAGTTACCCAAACAGAACCTGGTGTAAAAGGAAATACCACTTCAAGTGCTCAAAAAGACGCAACACTTGAAACAGGTTATCAAATCAAAGTACCATTATTTATTAACGAAGGTGAATCTGTTATAGTTTCTACTAAAGATGGTAAATACGTATCAAGAGCATAAGCTCTTTTTTTCATATATTTTTATATTTATCATATAGTTTACTGGGAGGAATTCATATGATAAATAAACAAGGATTATGGTTTTTAACTTTATTTACCTTAATATTAGTACTAGGAGTCTATTACGTTACAATGCCTAACGAAATGTTTAAAAGCTTTGACGCATCATCAATAAAAGATAATGATAATAACGACAATACTAGTAAAAATAGTGAAACCAATAAAGAAAAGAAAACATCAAGCGTAAGTAGTGATAATACAAGTTATATAGAAACATTAAAAATAGAACTAGATACCGAAAGGGCAGAAATACTAAACACCCTAGAAGACATACTAAACGACAAAAGCAAGAATTCTTCTGAGAAGAATAAAGCTTATGAACAAATGAAAGAAATAAATAACCTAAAAGCAAGTGAAGACATGCTTTCAAAAAAAATAAGTAATGAATATAAACTAAACTCTTATATAAAACAAGAAGATAACACAATCGAAGTAGTCATAGATAGTAAAAAACACGACGTAAAACTCGCTAACAAAATAATGAGAACCATTCAAAATGAATTCTCTGATCCAATGAGCATATCCGTTAAATTTTCTTAAAATAGGCTAGTTCCCTCACACTATAGTTATATAGTTCATAAAATAATATGAAATATAAAACCACTCCAAAAGAAAGTAAAGTGAGGGAAAAATGAGAGAAAAATCAATACTTACTAAAAGAGAAAGAGAAGTATTCTTGTTACTTGTTCAAAACAAAACAACAAAGGATATCGCCTCAGATCTTAGTATAAGTGAAAAAACTGTCAGAAACCATATCTCCAATGTAATGCAAAAACTTGGTGTTAAAGGAAGGGCTTCCGCAGTAGTAGAACTTTTAAAATTAAATGAAATAAAGTTATAGACATGTTATAAAAAAACATGTCTTTTCATATTATATTTTAAGAGGGGTTATATGTTAAAGAAAAAAGCTTTTAATAGAATATTTTTTACCACTATTATCTTTTTTATGGTCTTTTCTATCTATAGTCTAAAAGAAATAAATAACAACGATAAAAACTATAAAAAAGAATCAGACATAAAAGCAGAAACAATCTATACATTAAATAAAGATAATTATATATCAAAAACAAGCATTTACGTTAGTAAAATGCTATCCCTAGAAGATAAAATAAAATCAAAACTAGAAACAATGACAAAAGACAATAATAAAAACTCATTACTTCCTAGTTACTTTAAACCAATCCTACCAGCAAATACAAAAGTATTAGAAGTAAAAAAAGAAGACTCTTTAGTAAAAATATACTTTTCAAAAGAACTTTTAAATATTAACAAAGAACAATCAGAAAAAATGATAGAATCCATTGTTTATACAATTACAGATGATAGTATCCTAGGAATAGAAATATATGCCGGAGGGAATATGCTTAAATACGTGCCTCATACTATGAAAGAACTTCCCACTATCTTAACAAAAGATATTGGTATTAATAAAAGTTATGAAATAGATCGAAATAGTGACATAAAAAAAGTTTTTATGACTTATTACACAAATAATGATAATTCATACCACGAAGTACCAGTTACAAAATATGTTAATGATAATAGAGAAAAACTAGAAATAATATTTGACAAGTTAAATGAAGATTTTTGTGGAGTTAGTCTAATAAGCTTACTAGAAAATGTTAAGTTAATTAACTATAAAATAGAAAGTAACAAAATAGTTATTAATATCAATAAAGAAATAACTGAAGATGAAAAAAAACTTATCTTTGAAAGCATTTTTGCTAATTATAACGTTAAAAAGATAGAACTTTTAGTAAATGGAGAAAAAAAGTTTACAAAAACCACTTGAAATATAAATATATTTATTGTATAATCAAAGAGCATTGATTGATTAGTGCATAAGCGTCCTGGTAGCTCAGCAGGATAGAGCAATGGCCTTCTAAGCCATCGGTCAGGGGTTCGAATCCCTTCCAGGACGCCATAACCGGGAAGTGGCTCAACTTGGTAGAGCACTTGGTTTGGGACCAAGGGGTTGCAGGTTCAAATCCTGTCTTCCCGACCATTTATAAAATCTAAGAGCTCTTCAAGAGTTCTTTTTTAATTAAGGAGAGCTTATGAAAATAAGAAAAGTAGGCATTGCTGAACAAGATGATTGCATCCATGAGTTCGTACCACTAGGAATCACAGAAAAGAAAACATTCGGAGGTTTTTACAAAGAAAAAAAAGACGAAAAACAAGGAGAAATGTATAAATTATTCATATGTGAAAAATGTAGTAGAATAGTTTCTATAGATTTCCATATCGGAGACAATAAACCCCTAGAAGAATTTAAAAAAGAATATATAGTAAAAGAAAGAAAAAGATAAAGTGTAAAGTAAATATAAAATTTTATGCTTTATCTTTTTTCTTTTACTTATTTTTAGTACAATATACTGATAAAGGAGTGATATTATTAATAAATTAAGACACGTTGCAATTATAGTAGATGGAAATGGTAGATGGGCAAAAGAAAGAGGAAAAATAAGAAGTGAAGGGCATCTTGAGGGATCAAAAAATCTAGAAAAACTTATTTTCCACGTCGCAGATACAACAGATATAGAATATCTTAGTTTATATGTATTCTCAACAGAAAACTTTAAAAGAGATAAAAAAGAAGTTGATTACTTAATGAATCTATTCATTAAATGGTTCAAAAAAAGTAAAAAATTATACAAAAATAAAAACATAAAGATTCTATTCTCAGGAAGAAAAGAACCATTAAATGATAAAGTCTATAATGCAATGAAAGAACTAGAAAAAGATACCATCAATAACACAGGATTAGTAGTAAACTTCTGTCTTAACTACGGAGGAAGAGCAGAAATCATAGATGCTTGTAAAACCATCTCAAAAGAAGTAAAAGATAAATTAATTAATATTAATGATATTAACGAAGAATACTTTTCAAAAAAATTATATAACCCCTTACCAGACGTAGACTACTTAATTAGAACAAGCGGAGAACAAAGAATAAGTAATTTTCTTTTATGGGAACTTTCATATGCAGAATTCATATTCGTAAAAGACTATTTCCCAGACTTTAATTGCAATAAATTCGATGAAGTTATCTCTAATTATTACAAGAGAAATAGAAGATTCGGAGATGTAAAAGAAAAATAAATTAAAAATATTTATTCAATTTACACTTTTAAAAGTTCATATTTTGTGTTATCATTTAACTAAGATATTGCAATTTTATTATTTTTGTGATATAATATGGGCGTAAATTTAAGTGAGGTGTTAAAATGAGAAATGAACTAAACGATATTATAACTAATCCTAATCTTTCAGACGAAGAAAAAGGAAGACGTATAGGAGAACTAAATATGGAGGAACTAGGTAGAAATCACATAGAAAATAAACAAAACATTAATGAGTCACAAATGGAAGCATTTCTATCTTACATAAAATCCATACATAAAAATTCAGGAATTCCAGATTCTCTATTGTATGATAAGATACGTGAGGGAAAATATGATTATATACTAAAAGAAGACAATATCGACCCTAAAACTTTTGTTGAGTACTTAGATAGTAGAAAAAAAACTAACAATATAGAAGAATACATAGAACAATTAAAAAAAGAATATCAATTGAGTGATTATGAATTATATGATAGATTAAAAAAAGGTATGTTTTCTAAAATTATAGAAGCAAAAATTATGGACGCAGAGAAAGCACAAAAGTTACTTGACCATTTAGAAAACAAAATTAATAACGAAATTAATGAAACAGAAAAAGAAAGGCAAACGCTTGTTAAAAAATTCAAACCTAAGAAACAAAAGTTTGAAAAATTTAAAAATGATGAAAGTGAATTAGAACAAGATTTTGAAAAAGAAAATGAAGAAGACGAAAATGAAATAATTAGCACAAGAGATGGTGAGTATTTGTCTAAAAAGGATAGATTTGTTAAATGGGTTAAGAACTTACCATTAAGTGTCAAAATTGGAGCTTGTGTTGCTGGAGCGGTTGCTCTTGGAGCTGCAATTTATCATTTCACTCAAGGAGATGCTCAACCACTTTCTGATATTATCCAAAATACAGCTGATACTATTAATAATACAGCCCAACACGTATCAGAACAAGTTTCTAATCACGGTTCAATAGATATAAGTTCTCTAGGTGAGGCATTTAAAGAAATACCTGTGCATGAAGATATTTATCAAGCAGCCAACCTTGAGCAACCTTTAGAAGCTGATCCAATATGGTTTCAAAAAGACAACCCAGTAGCTGGATATACCGCTACTGGTGTGGAAATTCCTTATGATAGTATGCCGTCAGATGACTTTGTTCAACAAATGAAAGATGGTGTTATAAAAACCGTTAAATATGGAATGGATGCAAATGGCAATTCTTCTGGTTATGTTAATGCAGAAAAATTATTAGAAGTAGCAGAAAAAACTGCAGGAGGTCGTACTTTATGAAAGATAAAATAATAACCTTAAAAAATGGTAAAGAGTTTTTAATAGTAGATGTATGTACTTATAAAAACATAGATTATTGCTTTGCATGTGAAGTTGTAAATGATGAAACTACTGAAACAATTGCAGTAATTAGAATAGATGAGGTAAATGGAAAAAAGACTGTAACAGTTATAAAAGATGAAGATATTATAAAAAATGTATGCGAAATAGTGGATAGAAATCTAAGTCGAAACTATCTAGTTTCGATTATGATATAATAGTGTACAATCTTTATGAAAGGAGAAAAAATATGAATAGAGGTATTGGTGAACAAGCTGGCGCAAGTTTTGAGGAAATCTCTGCCGCAGCAGAACAAGCTAAAGAAAAAAGAGAATTATATGCTAGACTTGATAAAGAAATATCTGAAAGTTATTTAACAGCTTTGATGAATGAAGATTTAGATAATCCTAGTCGAATTTTTGCTTTAATTGCAGGCTATTTAAATATTGATAAAAATGAATTAGTTAAATATATTGAATATAAAAAAGAGCAAATTGCTATAAAATCTGAAGCATCTAATGAAAATGATGAAGAAACAATAAATGATGAAAAAACTTCTGATAACGATCAAAAACCTTTAAGCAAAGCTGAAAGACTTGAACAGATAAAAAAAGAAAAAAAAGAGTTATTTGATGAAATGTCTGCAATAAAAGCAGAAGTTGATGCTATGGATGCTAAATTAAAAGAATTATATGCAAAGAAAGGAATTGATTATATTCCATCAGAAAAATTAGTTCTTCCAAATCAAAATGAAGTTAAATCTGAAAAAATAAAAACAGAACAAAAAGAAGATGGGCCTAAAGAATACCCCGAACTTAGTCCAGAGGATGCAAAACTTATTTTCGATATACAAAGTAGTGGAGAAGAAAGTAACGAAATATTAAAAGCAATGGCAAATAAGTACAAAGTAGAAAAAAGTATTTTTTATGAAATGTATAAGGCTAATAAACTTATTAAAAATGACGATAGTAATACAGTTATAGATGGAAAATTTATTAATAGTTTGGAGAAAAATGTACTTAAAACCAGACCTAGTGGAAAACCAACAGCGGGATCGCCAAAGGGCGGTTTAAAAGGTGCAACTCTTGGTAAAAAACGTGTAACTCTTATTAAGAATGAACCGAATCTTCTAAAAACTTTGTCAAATCCTATTGAAAAAGAAACCTTCAAAGAAAGAGTTTTAAATCATATTAAAGCATGGGGTGCCTCTTTTAAAAATAGAGTTTTTCCAGCATTTAATACTACAAAATTTACTAATGATGAGGACAATGAAACAATGAATAAATTAATGTCAGGCATAACAGAAGAAGAATTAGCCGCTAAAGTCAATGTAAAGTAATAGAAAGGGGAATAAAAAAATGACTTTTAAAAGATATGATGTTATAACTTTTGAAGAAAATGATAAAGTTGTAGTACTTGCAGCACTAGT
>OIYG01002629.1_pt1 | contig 11138 bp, 8 predicted proteins | sample 1587861 | NCBI WGS metagenome assembly OIYG01 (sample SAMN03283272) | human gut metagenome | biome: human-associated habitat; material: feces | host: Homo sapiens | place: Peru | collected 2012 | reverse complement strand
GCGTCTGCAAGACTATGGTGTGCCTGTGGCTGTTCACGGCGCCATTGTGTATGCCATTGAGGATATGGACCTCTTCCATAGCGTTAACCGCAACGAGGCTTACAGCGACGAGACTTTCAAGAACAAGCTTCGCGGTCAGCTCACCAAGTTCATCAAGAGTGTAGTTAGCAATGCCCCTTCTGACGCTCAGATTCCTGTAGTTCAGATTGAGCGCAAGATTTTTGAGATTAGCGAACTCATCCAGCAGCGTGTTACTCCACAGGTAGAGAAGCTTTTCGGCATCACCATCCGCAGTCTCGACATCACAGGCATCAACGTAGATAAGGAGAGCCGTGGTTATCGTGAACTCAAAGCCCTCACTGCCGATCTGGAGAAGGAGCGTATGATGGCTCAGCACAATGCCCAGATTTCCAACTTCAACCTCAACAACGACCTTCAGCAGGATATGCTCAAGAAGCAGTCTGAGCTGAATCTCGATGCCATGGGCAGAAAGCAGGAACTCGACCTTGGCGGTCAGGAGGAGTTGCAGCGCATGAACTTGGAGAACCAGCGTGAAACCATGCGTATTCAGCGTGAGGAGATGCAGCGTGCTTCTCGTCTCCAGACAGAGCAGACCTTTATGGGTGCTCATCAGGCAAACCTCAATGCCGGTGTTCTCAATAATGCTACAGATAACGGTATCAATGCCTTCCGCCAGCAGACTATGGGTGGTATGAACAACATGGGGCAGATGGGTGGAGCTCCTCAGATGCCTGGTCAGAAAGGCATGGGTGGTGCACCTCAGATGCCAGGCATGGGTGCCGCTGTTCCTCAGGTACAGTATTATATTGGCATCAATGGTCAGCAGTATGGTCCGTGCGATTGGAACAAGCTCCAGCAGCTCGTTCAGCAGGGTCAGTTCACCCAGCAGTCATACGTTTGGAAGAACGGTATGGCGCAGTGGGAGTTTGCCGGCAATGTAGCAGAACTCGCTCCATTGTTCCAAGGCACCGCCCCACAGATGCCGGGAATGCCTCCTACTATGCCGGGGATGTAAATAGAGATAAATATTATTATTAAACAATAAAATAGATCAATATGTACAATGAGAAGTTAGAAGCACTCATCTCTGCAGCATTGGCAGATGGTGTATTGACAGACAAAGAGAAGAATCTTCTCTTCAAGAAGGCCGAGGCTATGGGCATCGACCGCGACGAGTTTGAACTGGTACTTGATGGTCGTCTTGCTAAGCGCAAGAAAGAAATGGAAGCACAGGCTTCTCAGGCAACTAAGCCTGCTAAGAAGGAAGGTGCAATTCCACAGGAGCTTGATGACCTCATCAAAGAGTACCTTACCGACGGCATCATCTCTGCCAAGGAGCGTCAGGTGCTTTTGAACAAGGCACAAGCCCTGGGATTGAATGTTGACGAGGTAGATCTGTACATCGATGCACAGCAGCAGAAGGCTGATCAGGCAGTAGCTGCTGCTGTGAACAAGCGTCGTGGCAAGACCTGCCCTTACTGCGGTAGCTCTATTCCAGAACTGACCGACAAGTGTCCTAACTGTGGTGGCAACATCACCCCTGAGGCAAGTAAGGATTTGGAGGAAATTTTCGAGCATCTTGAAAGTGCTTTGGTTGCATTTAAATCTGGAGATGTTAAATCTGCCAAAAAGAGCAAAGCTGAGGTTGAGCGCTATGTTCGTAAGGCAAAGATGTATTACGGCAATAACCCCAAAGTACAAAAACTTCTTGAAGATATTCAAGTAGAGTCTGAAGAAGTCGAAACTAAACGTAAAAAGAAGACTAAGACTTTGACCATCGGCATTGGTGTAATCCTCATTTTCTTAATTGTGTTAGGATTTATCTTAACCAATAATTACAAACTGAAGAATGACCCAATTACTATATGCAACAAAGTAGAAAGCCTCGTTAAAGAAAAGAACTTCAAGGAGGCCGAAACTATTATGACCAACTATGGTGAACATCGAGTGAGCGTTTTCCAAAATGAATTAAAGCCAGGAGTTCAATGTCTAAAAGATGGTCTTATAGAAAATGGAGAGTATGACAAAGTCTTTGATTCTTTCTGCATACAGCGTACATACGGAAATGAGCTCACTGGTTTTGGACTTACAGAAAAATATCCTTTAATGATAGAATGCCTAAACAAAATGAAAGGCAACATGTCAGATAACGAAATTAAAACTTTTATCGACAAACAACTTTCAGACATTCAAGACTGGGAATATGAAAGAGGTGGTGATTGGGAAAAAAACAAAGTCCTAAAACGTTTATACGAAGCTGGAGGTATAAAATAAAACTTTTGGGGTGTTGTGCTAGTACAACACCTCATAATTAAAACTATATGAATACAAAAAAGCTATTTTGGATTTTTCCTGATTATCCAAACATTAAACCAGATAGTAAAACAAGTGAATTAAGTTTGCAACACTTGATGCCTAAATCCACAAAGGAGGAAAGAGATGAAACAATTGAAGAATACATAGGCTTAGATATTATCGAGCTATGCAAGAACAATGAATACAAAATCACTCCCAAAGGATGGGATTTATGGTCAAATTAAAAAGTTATTATTATGGATACATTTGTAGAAAAATTAAGCAACAATCCTATCTTCCAGCTATCCTTGTCGTCCAAGGAGTTGTTTCACAGCAACTTTTTGGCATGGTTGGCAGAAGACGACAATACACGTTGTGTATTCAACAAAGTAATGCAAACATGGCTAGACGACAAGAACTGGGAGTATAAGCCTAACAAGATGGAAGTAAAACGTGAATATAATCATTTTGATTTTTGCGTTTGCGACAAACTTTCTATTGACGGCAATGATGTAACCGGAAGTGTGCAGGTCGTTCTCGAAAACAAATTCAAGAGCATAGCATATACGGCTCAGCTTGTGGACTATAAGGAAAGAACAGTAACTCTGAATGAGGAAGGTTATAAGAATAATTATAAAGCAAATAAAGCCAACAATGGTAAAAATCTCCCCAGAGGTTGGAGAAAAAAGGTGGAACATCCAAATACAAAATACATCTTGCTGACTTTGGCTAATAATTTCTTAGATAAAGACGAAATCCTAAGTTTAGGATGGAAGATGGTAACATACGCAGATTATGCAAAGCTTTTAAGAACTGTTGTTGGCGAATTGAAAGATGACGAGATAAAGGGGAATAAGGCCTTCTATGTTGAACTCATCGCGCAATATTGCAATTTCATAGAGAAGTTCTCAGAGCATATCAACGAATGCTTAGACAATGTCAAAGAAGACAATTACTGGGATATCCTCAAGAATGATGACTTTACGGCTGTGCGCTGCAATGATATTTGGCAGAAAGTTGTGATGCATAAATATGCCCAAGAACTCTACAAGCTTACTCAAGAGAAATTCCCAGACACTGAGATTGTTTTTGACGACAAAGACTCTTGGAATGAAAAAAGCGACCGTCCTTTGATGATTCGCGTTGCATATTTCCGCAACGAAGCTCTGGTAGAGCTGAAATATTTATTAGATAATGGTGTTGTCTTCTGTGTCCAGCAACAAGGAGATAACAGCCTTAGTATTGGCATGGTAGTAAAACCAGAAGAAACGATTAAAAAGGCTGTCAGAAAACAGGACAAGGTAAAATGGGATGTTAGCATTAAGAAACTTGTCGCCCAAAAGAAACTTGACGAAATAATAACCGGTGACACATTCTACTCTTTCCAGTCAGAAGGATCGTGCGGATATTACTATATACATCATTCTGAGAAGCTTAATATTAAGAATACATTAGAAAAAATGGTGAAGTTAATGGAAGATGCAATAAGTGCTACCAAACAGAAATAGGACAAAATGCAAGAAGTGCTTAATCGGATGACCGGAGCTATCCTCATAAGCTATCAAATAATGATGGGCCATAGCGGCGACAAGGAGGTAGAACAAAAAAACAAAATAAGATGGCAAATAAAATGTCTATATGTATTATCAAATACACCTATACTCAATATGTAGGGGTGGATATCGAAAAATATACTCGGGGACTATTCGAGTATGTGAAGGAAGAGTTTGGGGAGTTTCAACCACAAATGTCAGAGCCTGGAACTATACCTGATATGCCAGACTATCTGGACATCGTGCTCTGCAAAAAGGACGGAAGCATCTTCTACGAAATGGATATCCAAAGACGTGCCATCAACATCCCGCTCGACTTTCAGCTGGAAGGGCTGGTCATGGAAATCGACATCACCAACTGTGATGGTACAAAATTCAAGAAGAAACACCAATATCATCCCTTAAAGAATCGTAACGGAAAAGGGGGGACTTAGACAACTCAGAATCCACAAAAATATAGTTAGAAGGGGAACTACAAAAAATCAGATAGAACCTGATGAAGATGGTCTCCCTGAACTTAGACCCAAGATTGACTTTCACTTCTTAAGATAACCATCCCATGACATACGAAGAATTCAAGAATTTGGCTGAGCATCCACACCATCGGGATATTTCTACCATCTTCAAGCTCGAAGTTTTAGAAACAGAAGAGCTGGAGGAGAAGAAGCGTTCACACTATCCGAAATATAAGGTGAATACCTATTGTCCGCAAGCCTTCACCACAACTTTGGAGGAGGCAGAGAGACTGATGCACCAGGATGTCCAGTACCGCAAAAAGATGAAGGAGGAAGACGACTATCCGCTGGATACCTTCTGCTATTATATCTCGGAGATTCCAATGGGACTGTTGCACTACGACCGCGAATGTCTTTCTGAAAGAGTGTATGACGGTGAGGGAAAACTGATCGACCGGTCTTACTGCTGTTCGCGTTTCAGCATTTACTATCCCGGAGTCTGCGATTTGCCTGCATACGACCGTCATCCTGACGAGACCTTCCGAGGCAGAAACGCAGAACAGATTAGATTCCAGAAAGGTGACATCGTGGAAGTATATCGTGGCGATGAGGTGAAACTTGCCATCGTTGTCGGTACTCCGCTTACCACGGAATGGATCTGGGAGAAAAACCAGGCTACCAAGGATAAAAGGGGATTGGATAAACTGCCATATGATGAGACGGATGACAGCTATACCGTGATAGATGGTCCCGGCTACGAATACCACGACCACGTTCCGTCGCTGTATGTCTTCGCCCCTCACTATCATGTGCCGCTCTATCTTCAGAGACGATTCAAGGGCTATCTGGAAAAGGCTGAGAAAAAGAATATAGAATATGAGAAGCGAGACCGAAGATTTCGTCAGGCCCACGATTGCAGCATACACAACAAGGCATAAGTGGAGCAATCGAAGATGTGCGGTTGCTTCAGCTGCTGCGAGATTTTTCCGCCGTCCGAAATAACCGATTACTTACCTGACGAGCCGCCCACAGCCTTATGTTCTTACTGTCATATCGATACCGTCATTGGCGACGCCTCAGTCTTTCCCATAACCGAGGAGTTCTTGACAGAAATGATGCGGAGGTGGTTTGGGTAATGAGGGTGGTTCCGTAATTTGGAAAACGGGAATGAAAACCGTAGGCTGAAGAAAAGATTCTTGCTCTCATTACAGACGGCAAGATGTTTAAGGACCTTTAAACAAAAAGCGTATGACCGGTGAAGGCCATACGCTTTTTGCATTTCCAATTTCTTTTATGCTAACCAATTGTTTGGGGCATGTTAAGCTTCAAAATGTCTGATAAGCTTCAGGATGTCTGATAAGCTTCAGAATGTCTGTTAAGCTTTCATTTTCCCACCACGCTTTTCATGATGATGTCGGTTGCTCCCGAGCGGCTCTTCACATAATTGGCGCTTGCTTCGCCACACTGGTGACGGAACTTGTCGTCAGAGATGAGGCGCGAGATGATGGTGTTGAAGCTGTCATAGTCGGTCACCTCGAAGCTGCCCTTACATGCCAGCAGGTCTTGAGCCTCCTGGAAGCGCTTGTTGTTGGGACCGAACAGTACGGGAACACCCCACACAGCCGCTTCAGGCACGTTGTGAATGCCTACGCCGAAGCCGCCGCCCACATAAGCAATCTCGCCGTAACGATAGATGGTGGAGAGCAGACCGAAGCAGTCGATGATGAGACAGCGTGCCTCGGCTGCCGACTGCTCCGTGGCTTGCGTGTAGCGCACGGTCTTCATCTGCAGCTTGTCAAGGATGTAAGCCAGATGGTCTTCACCTATGACATGTGGCGCGATAATAAGCTTCCAGTCAGGATGGTCGTTGAAGAAACGAATGAAGATGTCTTCATCGGGTTGCCAGCTTGAGCCGGCAACGAAAACCTTGCAACCTTTGCAGCCGTTCTCAGAGAGATCTCCCTTGCAAGCTTCGCCTTTACCGTTTATGCCCTTAAAGGCCTCCACGATGGGCAGCTCCTTCGCCTGTTCTTTTATTTGCAGCACACGGTCGAAGCGTGTGTCGCCCACCACGGTGGCTTCGTCTATACCTATGCCCTTGAGCAGCTGCAAGCTAACCTCGTTCTGCACAAAGAAATGGGTTATGCAGTGGAGCACCTTGGCATAGTTGCGCCCATACCACTTGAAGAACACCTGTCCGGGTCGGAAGATGCTCGACACGCTGTAAACAGGCACACCACGATGTTTCAAGATGTGAAGGTAGTTGTACCAGAACTCATATTTTATGAAGAACGCCATGACGGGATGCACGGCCCGCAAGAAGCGTCGCGCGTTGCGTATGGTGTCGAGTGGCAGGTAGCACACAATGTCGGCACCTTCATAGTTTTTTCTTACCTCATAGCCCGAAGGCGAGAAGAAGGTAAGCAGAATCTTATATTCAGGATGCGTAGCCCTCAGTTGTTCGATAAGAGGCCTTCCTTGTTCAAACTCGCCAAGGGAGGCGGCGTGGAACCATACATACTTGGCGGTAGGATCCACCTTTTCTTTCAGTAGATCCACCGCTTCGCGTTCGCCGCGCCACATTTTCTTTATTTTCTTGTTGAAGAGGCTTCCTATGGCCACTCCTATAAGATAAATGTAAATGGCAATGTTGTACACAGCAATGTGATTTTTTGCTTTCGTCGATTAGTTGTTCATTACTTCAGTACCTCGATGGCCTTTTCCAGACGTTTCAAGGTCTCCTCCTTGCCGAGGAATGCCGATATGTCGAACATGCCGGGACCCTTGCCAATGCCCACAAGCGCCAGACGGAAGGCGTTCATCACGTCGCCCAGCTTGTAGCCTTTGTCCTCGACCCATTTCAGCACCACAGGCTCCTGGCCCTCGATCGAGAAGTCGTCGATGCCTTTGAGCACCTCAGCCAGCTCGCCCATGACCTTTGCCGAGTCTTCCTTCCAGCGTTTCTTCACCGTCTTGGCGTCATATTCGGTCGGTGCGATGAAGAAGAACGAGCAGAGAGGCCACAGCTCCTTGACGAAGCTCACGCGGTCTTTCATCATGGCCACCACCTGTGTAATGCGCTCCATCGACTCGTCCACGCCGTTGTTGGCAACGATGGGTGCGAACAGCTTGGCAATCTCCTCGTTGCTCTTGCGCAGCATATACTCGTGGTTGAACCACATGCCCTTCTGGAAGTCGAACTTGGCTCCCGACTTTGAACATTTTGTTATGTCGAAGAGCTTCACCAGCTCCTCAAGCGAGAACATCTCCTGTTCGGTGCCTGGGTTCCATCCCAGGAGAGCGAGGAAGTTGACAACAGCCTCAGGGAAATAGCCGCTCTCGCGATATCCCGATGACACCTCGCCCGTCTTGGGGTCGTGCCATTCGAGCGGGAACACGGGGAATCCCAGTCGGTCGCCGTCGCGTTTCGACAGTTTGCCCTTGCCTTCGGGCTTTAGCAGCAGCGGCAGGTGCGCAAATGTGGGCATGGTGTCTTCCCAACCGAAGGCGCGGTAGAGGAGCACATGGAGCGGTGCGCTGGGCAGCCACTCCTCGCCACGAATGACGTGTGTGATCTCCATGAGGTGGTCGTCGACGATGTTGGCAAGGTGATATGTTGGCAGCTCGTCCGCGCTCTTGTAGAGCACCTTGTCGTCGAGAATGTCGCTCTTGATCACCACGTCGCCTCTGATGAGGTCGTTGACATGCACCTGTATGCCTGGCTCCACCATGAAGCGCACAACATATTGCTCGCCGTCGGCAATGCGCTGCTCCACCTCTTCCTTAGAGAGCGTGAGCGAGTTGGTCATCTGCATGCGTGTGTGGGCGTCATACTGGAAGTTCTGTATCTCGGCACGCTTTGCCTCAAGCTGTTCTGGCGTGTCGAAAGCGATGTAAGCCTTTCCTGCGTCGAGCAGCTGGTTCACATATTTCTTGTATATGTCGCGGCGCTCGCTCTGACGGTAAGGCCCATGTTCTCCGCCGAAGCTCACACCTTCGTCAAACTTGATACCCAGCCATTTGAACGACTCCAAAATATAGTCTTCTGCTCCTGGCACAAAGCGGTGAGAGTCGGTGTCCTCTATACGGAACACGAGATCTCCACCGTGCTGACGTGCGAAAAGATAGTTATACAATGCTGTGCGCACACCACCGATGTGCAAAGGACCTGTCGGACTCGGTGCAAAGCGCACCCTAACTCTTCTGTCTGTCATCTTTATCTCTTGTTAAATAGTTTTTTTAACGTGGGTTTTACCCGTTGCCATCGTGACAAAAACCAAAAACGATGGGCGGTGTTTAGCTCCACCTTAAATTCATATTTTGTTTATTTTTGCAAAAATACTATTTTTTTTTCATTTTTGGCTTATTTTTTAGTATTTTCGCAGTGTAAACCACTAATAGGCTATTTTATGAATGAATTTTATAATAATGAGGGCCATTTTTGGCGCAACACCGTCACACGCACGCTCCTGGTCATCGTCACCGTGGCCATCATTGTGTGGGTGATGCCGCGAGAGCAGGGACAACGCTTCCGCTACGATGTGGGCAAACCCTGGATGTACGGGTCGTTCATCGCCAAGTTTGATTTTCCTATCTATAAGACCGATGAGGCCATAAAGGAAGAGGAAGACTCGCTGATGGAAAACTATCAGCCCTACTACAACTACAAACCTGATGTAGAGCAGCAACAGGTCAAACGCTTCGTGCACGATTTTAAGGACGGCCTGCCCGGTCTTCCTTACCAGTATGTGCCGCTCGTGGTTGACCGCCTGCACCGTCTTTACCAGGCGGGCATCATGAACACGCCCGACTATAACAACGTTTACAAAGACTCTACCTCGACCATTCGCATAGTGAGCGGCAACAACGCGCGGTCAGAACAGATAGGCTGCATCTACTCCACGCTGTCGGCCTACGAACAGCTGTTTCTCGACGAGAAGCTCAGTCCGCACCGCCTGCTCCTGTCAAAATGTAACCTCACCAACTATCTGGAGCCCAACCTCATCTACGACCGCGAACGCAGCGAGACCGAGAAGAACGACCTGCTGAGCAGCATACCGCCTGCCAGCGGCATGGTCATGAGCGGTCAGAAGATCATCGACCGCGGCGACATCGTGAACGAGTATACCTACCGTGTGCTCAGCTCCTTTGAGCGCGAGCTCAACCGCCGCATAGCTACCGAGAACCAGCTCACCAGCACGCTCCTCGGACAGATTCTCTATGTGGGCATCATGGTCATCATCTTCACAGCCTATCTCGTGCTCTTCCGCCGCGACTATTTTGAGAAACCGCGAAGCATAGCCATGCTCTATGTGCTCATAACGCTCTTCCCCGTGGTGCTGTCGCTGTTCATGCGCCACAACTTCCTGAGCGTCTACATCATTCCCTTTGCCATCGTGCCCATGTTTGTGCGGGTGTTCATGGACTCGCGCACGGCTTTCACCACACACGTCACGATGGTGCTCATCTGTGCGGCTGCTGTGAAATATCAGTACGAGTTTATCATCATACAGCTCGTGGCTGGCTTCGTGGCAATCTACTCGCTCCGCGAACTGCTGCGCCGTGCCCAGGTCTTCCGCACGGCTCTTCTTGTGGCTGTGTCTTCAGCCGTTGTCTACCTGTCGTTGCAGATGATGCAGGACAACGACTTCATGAAGATGGATCAGGAGATGAACATCCATTTTGCCGTGAACGGCGTGCTCCTGCTCCTTGCCTATCCGCTCATGTATGTCATAGAGAAGACCTTCGGTTTCGTGTCGAACGTCACGCTCTTTGAGCTGTCCAACACCAACCGCGGACTGCTGCGTGACCTCAGCGAGATTGCTCCCGGCACGTTCCAGCACTCAATAACCGTGGGTAACCTCGCGTCGGAGATTGCCAACAAGATCGGCGCCAACTCGCTGCTTGTGCGCACCGGCGCCCTCTACCACGACATAGGCAAGATGGCGAACCCCGTGTTCTTTACCGAGAACCAGGCGGGCGTGAACCCCCATGACAACATGCCTCTCAAGGAGAGCGCACGCATCATTATCAGTCATGTGACCGAGGGCGTGAAGATGGCAGAGAAAGCCAACTTGCCGCAAATCATAAAAGACTTTATCCTCACGCACCACGGTGCCGGCCTTGCCAAATATTTCTACATCAACTATAAGAACGAGCATCCTGATGAGGAGGTGGACCCCGCACCGTTCACCTATCCTGGCCCTAACCCCTTCACGCGCGAGCAGGCCATCCTTATGATTGCCGATGGGGTAGAGGCAGCCTCGCGTTCGCTCGACGAATATACGGAGGAGACCATCAGTCAGCTCGTCAACCGCATTATCGACGGCGATGTGGCGGCAGGCTGTTTCCGCGACTGCCCCATCACCTTCCATGACCTTGCTGTCTCTAAACAGGTGCTCATTGAGCGCCTGAAGGCTATCTACCACACGCGAATTCAATATCCTGAACTGAAGAAAGAGGAGAAACCCAAAGAGGAAGAGGCGGCAACAGCTGAGGCTCCTGTGGAGGAGAAGCCAAAGGAAGAGAATTTTAAACGACAATAGAGACAATAGAGACAATCTTTTTTTTGTGTGTTGTGAAGGAAATCCTTATAGCAAGATTTGCTTGTTAAGCAACGCGCATAATGTCAAATATTTTTGAAAGTCGTCTCGTTTCGGTCGGGGTATATGTGTACCTCGGTCGGGGTTCATGCGTACCTCGGTCGGAGTACATGCGTACCTCGGTCGGAGTACATGCGTACCTCGGTCGGGGTACGATGATAATAAAGCTTCTTTGACACGACAAGCACAATGTTTTCATTAAACAATAGCCT
>OIYG01002627.1_pt1 | contig 11140 bp, 16 predicted proteins | sample 1587861 | NCBI WGS metagenome assembly OIYG01 (sample SAMN03283272) | human gut metagenome | biome: human-associated habitat; material: feces | host: Homo sapiens | place: Peru | collected 2012 | reverse complement strand
CTTAATCTTCTTAGCATTAATTCTCCTAGTAATCTTAAGAGTAGGTACTTTCTCATCAGTAAGTTCAATATATGGATAAGACTTATCATCTCTATATAAAATATTATACTTAGGATTATATTTCTTAATAAGATTAATTTCTAGTAATAGACTTTCCATCTCAGTATTAGTAATAATATATTCAAAATGATCTATCTCTCTAACTAACATCATCGTCTTACCAGTATGTTCTCTTTGAAAGTATGAACTAAGTCTATTCTTCAAATTCTTACTCTTACCAACATATATAACAATATTATCCTTATTCCTCATAAGATAACACCCAGGTAAATGTGGTACTAAAGAAAGTTCTTCTTTAAACATATTATCACCTCCTAATATAAGAAAAAAGCCCTTACGGACTTTATATTCATAATGGCGGAGCAGGAGAGATTTGAACTCTCGCAGCAGTTTCCCACTCTACACCCTTAGCAGGGGCGCCTCTTCAGCCTCTTGAGTACTACTCCGTTGCTAGATATAATTTTATATTAATTTTAACAAATTGTCAACTAATTTTAACCATTTTAATATCTTTTCTCTCTTTATAAATACCATTTAACTCTTCCACTAATAGTTTTATCTCATTATTATCACTAGTACTTCCTATCTTTTTATCATATTCGCCGAGTTTATCATTAACTTCTTGATCACTAATTAAATATTCTACCACTTTAAAATCCTTATTATAAGCCTTCTCTATCTTATCAATATTACCCCTGTTCTTAGTCATAGCTACAACTGTATTATACTTACCATTCTCTTCATAATAAATATAATTATTACTAACAAAACTACTCTTCATTGTATTATAATCATTATAAGAAGTATCTTCAAGTAAATAGATAACATTTGAAGTAAGAATATTTTTCTCTTTATCCTCATAAATACTAAACATTAACTTACCACATAAAAAACCACATACCACCGACAAAAAAATAGGTAAAAATACTTTCTTTAATAACTTTTTCATTTTATCACCAAAAATATTTTACACCTATTTAATTAAATATTTTGTCGAATTATCCATTATAAACAACAATATTTATATTATAATCATCATCACTAAATACATTCTTACACCCTATTTGAAAATAAACATAAGGATCATTAATACCATTAATTACATTTACTGAACTAACTTCACTGGTAAAACTTTTAGAATATGTCTCCTGTTCGGTATTGACGTAGCGGACAAGTAATTTCCCATCACTCTCAGCCACTCCAAAAAGTGCAACATCCCCATTATCAAAATAAATATACCACTGCCCACCTTTACCAATAGATAAGTTATACTCTTCACTAAGTTCTATACTAGTTATCTTACCACACTTATTAATATCATTTCTAATATTGTTCTTAATATTTTTCATAACTAAAGCTTTATCAGTCATAAACTCTGTTTTAACATATTCATTATCATTAACATCTACTAGTTTCATTGTTATTTGCATCAAAAAGAAAGCTATTGCAAAAGCAAGTACTGAGGCAATAATAATTTCTACAGTCATGTAGCCTTTTCTATTCAACTTCTTCATATTATTTCACCTTCAATGTATAGTAGTAGTATCCACCATTTTTTTCCAGTTCTACAACTACAAAATAAGAATAATTTTCACTAAAATCAATCTTTTTAACAAAATAAGAAAGATAATTAGCAAAAGACTGATTCATATTAGAAGAATTAATTAAACTATCAAAAGCATTAATATCTCTAACTACAAAAGCATTACATGAAGTATACTTTAAATCATCTACATATACATTAAATAAATTAACAGTTTCAGGATATCTAGTATTGATAAGTCTTGGTATCAAAAGACCACTAGTGCTTTTAAAAACATCATCTTTTCCACTTTTCTCTATAACATCATTAATTTCCATAGCTACCTGCTGAGCATCTATATCATAATATCTACTTCTCTTATCATAAGCCGCAGTCATTCTATTAATACCAATATACATAGTAACAAGAACAACTGCCACAACAGAAGCTGATATAACTACTTCTGCTAGCATAAAACCCTTCTTATTTAATTTCATTTTCTCACCCATTTACTATTGATATTTACTTAAGTTTATTATATAATAATTATAGAATAAAATCTAGTCTTTTTAAAAAGAAAAGAACAAAAAGGGAGAGGAATACTATGAATAATAATAGTACTATGCAGTCTAATATTAATAATAAAGCAAATAATGTAATTAATAATAATGTAGTTCCAAACAGAATACCAAATACAGCAAACATTACCACACCAAAAGGTACAAATAAAAATATAGTACCAAGCCAAGTTAATCCTAATCAAAATAGTATTCCAAATATGCAAGCTAATATAAATATGGCTATAAATACAAATAATACTAAAAGTATTGATTTTACCAAAATACCTGTTGTTGATGCTGTTAATATGATTATAATAACCGCTGTTAATCAAGGAGCATCAGATATTCACTTCGACCCTACTGACGAAGGAATAACTGTAAGAATTAGAATTGATGGTATTTTAAGAGATGAATTCTTCTTACCTAGAGAAATAAAACAAAATGTTACTACCAGAATAAAAATAATGGCTGGTATGAATATAACTGAAACAAGATTACCTCAAGATGGTGGTATAAAAGATAACATTAAAGGAAAAGAATTAGACCTCAGAGTATCTTCACTACCTACTAAAAGAGGCGAAAAAATAGTTATAAGAATTATGGATTATTCCATGAGTTTAAAAGGTATTGAATACCTATGTTTTAGTGAAACAAACTATAATAAAGTAATAAAAATGTTAGGCTTTCCAAATGGAATAATATTAGTTACTGGTGCTACTGGTACTGGTAAATCAACTACTCTATATTCTTTCTTACAAAAATTAAATGTTGAAGGTTCTAACCTAATAACTGTTGAAGACCCTGTAGAGATGGATATAAAAGGAGTTAATCAAGTTCAAGTAAATAGTGATATCGGGCTAGACTTTGCAACAGTTTTAAGAAGTATCTTAAGACAAGACCCTAACATCATTATGATTGGAGAAATAAGAGACTCCGAAACAGCCCAGATAGCGGTAAGAGCTTCAATCACTGGACACTTAGTACTATCTACAATCCACACTAACAATTCATTAAATACTATCGAAAGATTACTAGATATGGATGTTGAAAGATATTTACTTGCTTCCGCATTAACAGGCATAGTATCCCAGAAGTTAGCTAGAAAACTATGTGATAACTGCAAAAAGAAAAGACCAGTTACAATTACTGAGAAGAATCTTTTCAAAACAGTACTTGGTCTTGATATCAATGAAGTTTATGAAGCCAACGTTGCTGGCTGTCCTCATTGTAGTCATGGTTATAAAGGAAGAGTAGCTATTCAAGAAGTACTACTTATCAATCAAGATATAAGAGATGCCATAAGTGCCGGTATGCGTAAAGAAGAGTTAAGACACCTAGTATATAATAAAGATGTTATTACTATGCTTCAAGATGGACTATTCAAAGTAATCGCAGGTTTCACAACTACCGAAGAAATATTAAAACAAATAGAAGTTGAAGATGAAGACTTTGGAATAAAATAAAGAATTATCTAATTCACAGATAATTCTTTTTCTATATCATTGATTTTATCTTTATAATCAGAAACAGGTTTATAACTTAATCTATGATATTTAGTAATACCATACTTCTTAATAGCTTCAATATGTTTCTTTGTACCATAACCCTTATTATGTGCTAAATCATACATAGGATAGATCTTATCAAGATCATACATCATTTTATCCCTAGTAACCTTTGCTATTACTGAAGCCGCTGCAATCGAAATAGACTTAGCATCACCCTTAATAATACTTGTCGTATCAACATCAATATCAAGAGGCATTGCATCAATAAGTACGTGTTCAAGTTTAATACCAGTATTTTTAATAGCTTCTTTCATTGCTATTTTAGTAGCCTCATAAATATTAACTTCGTCAATCTTTTTTTCATCAACAATTCCAATACCAATAGCAATAGCTTTTTCCTCAATAACTTTATAGAACTCATCTCTCTTCTTCTCAGATAACTTCTTTGAATCCGTAAGTCCCTCAAGTACAAAATCACGCGGAAGCACAACACAGGCCGCTACTACGCTACCAATCAGCGGTCCTCTTCCGACCTCGTCTACTCCCCCAATAAAATTTAATCCTTTGTCATATAATTCATTTTCATATTTATATAAATCTACCATTACTTCCACTTCTTTACTATATTATTAATATTATTTCTTTTCTGAAAATCAGCAGCACTATTCATATTTTTCTGCAAATTACCTACTTGTTCTCCAGGAGTTATAACCCCTCTATTAAAGGAATTACTTTCTTTAACATTAAACATCTTATTCCAGAACTTCTTTTCTTTAGCCCTTGCTTCTTTAACATCATTATTATGATTAGCCTTCCAAGTTCTATCAAAAACCCTAGTTAAATCTTCATTTCTATCCATATATAATCACCATACTAATTTTATCATATTCTAAAACAAAAAGAAACTATTAATTAATACATTCCCTGTATTTTCTTAATAGTTTCATTACTAAGTGAAGATAATTTCCAATTACCATTACTGTCTTTTTTTACCTCAAAATCAATAGTATATTTAACCTTATCCTTAGTCTTCTCTAACTTATCCAGTTTAGTATTATTATAGTCTTCAACTGTATAGTTATCTATCCCTTGATAATAATTATTCGTAGCATTAACTTCCTTTTTATAATCAATAACTTCAATCTCTGTCGTAATAGTGGCAGTATCGCCATCTATTCTCTCATTTTTAATTTCATAAGATAAATTTCTATACTGTTTTTCAATAACCTTACGGTATCTTTCTTTCTGCGAATCAGTAAGATTTTCCTCTTTTAATACATCGTCAATACCACTCTTAATATCACTATCCAAAGTTTGATATTTATTTAAAAATTCTTCAACTTTTGAAGTAGGACTATTAGATAATGAGCAGCCTACGAGTAATAATAAAAATATAAACAAAGAAACTATTTTTTTCATTTTATCCCTCCATTTATATTTTTACTAAATATTAACATTTTATACTAGAAATCATAAGTATTAATAACATTTATTACCTTTTCTTTACTATAGCCTTGATTAATTAAATGATTATATATCTTATTTCTAAGTTCACTACCATTATACTTCTTATTACTCTTAATATCTTTATCAATAATCTTTTTCATTTTATTAATAAGTATATCATTATCTATCATTAAAATATTATTATCTATTATACTATTACCAATACCAAGACTACTAAGTTCCATTCTAATCTTATAGTCGCCTTTTGAAGTAAAAGCCATTTTATCTTTAATATAAGCCTTAGTAAATCTATCGTCATCTAAGTAGTCATTACTAATTAAACTTTGAATAGCCTCATTAACTATATCAGATGGATATTCCTTTTTAAGTAAATAATCATTCATTTCTTTAATACTTCTAAGTCTAATAGATATATATTTAACTCCCGCATCAAAAGCCTCACAAACTTTATTATCATGCATTAATTTATCATATAATTCATTATCAATTTCTTTTTTTAATAAAAGTTCATTCTTCGTAATAACTCTCTCATTCAAAGTAATTACTTCACCATTAGATAAATAAATATTATAATTATTCTTTTTAGTAAACTCATATTTTTCAATTTTCATAGTACCACCCTTAAAATAAAGAGAAAGCCTACTCTTTTACTTCACTTTCTCTTTGTATATATTTTTTCTTTTCTTCCATCATGACATTAGATACATTCTCTTCTATTTCAGGTAGAGCATTAGGATCTATATTTGAAAGAATAACTTTTTCTTTTAGAGTATCTATAATAACTTTACCCCAAATAATATTTGTTTTAATAGTTAAATCATTAAACATATCTGGTGTAATTACCTTATAAAAGTACCCAAAAACTAATCTTTTTGTAGCCACAATTAATCTTTTGTTAGTAAGTACTACTATATTAGTATTACATATTTCATAACTTTTAAAATTCTTTTGTGCTACAAATACATATTTTACTTGTTCATCATCACCGATAAATTTACTAGCCACTTTAGCATGAGCTTTTAACCTAAATGCTATAGTTTTAGGATATTTTCTTTTAAACTCTTTAGCCCCTAAATATATATCTTGATTCATTCTTTTATACCTCTACTTTAAAGTTTTCTTTAACAAAATCAACAAATTTATCTTTATCAACATATCCAGGTATAGAATCAATTACTGAACTACCATACATAAATAATGTTGTAGGAGTTCCCCATTTTCCTTGATTCTTCTTTAAGTAAGAATTAGATGTTCCAAGAGCAGTATACTCATCATTATTTAAATTAGTCATATTTATATAATAGATAGGAAGTTTATATTCCTCTGCTACTTCTTTAAGTATAGGTTCATACATTTCACAGTAACCACAACCATCTCTTACTATTACTACTAGGAATGGTGCTTCAGTATGCATCTTTTCTTCATACTCTGAATATGTAATTTCTGTAAATCCTGCTTCACCCTCTAAAGCTACTGGTAACTCTATATCAAGTTTAGGTTCTCTTTTCATAGTGGCAAATAATGCAACTACTAGAAGAACTACTACTAAAAGAATTAATATTAAATCTTTTTGTTTTGAAGTAAGTGAAAAGCTTTTCTTTTCTTTAGTTACTTTTTCTTCCTTTTTTTCTTCTACTTTTGGTGCAATTTCTTTTACCTTAACTTCTTCACGTACAGTATCTTTAGTTTCTACTTTTTTAGTAGATTCCTTTTTAATACTTGCCTTAGTATTTACTTTTTTTGTTTCTTCTTTCTTAACATTTGGTTTATTAGTATTTTTACTTTGTCCAACTTTATTATTTACTTTTTTAGTATTTTTATTTTTTGAATTTTGTTTTGCCATAACAAACTACCTCCTAATAAATAGTTTACACTTAAAAGAATAAAAAAGCAAGTATAATGTTGCTTTTTGTCATATTTTAATACGTTTCGAGTTACTTCAAGCTTGTAATCTTGAAGTGTTGTTTTTAGCTTGTAATCTAAAAACAATATACCAGCCGTATCTATCATATAGAAGAGAGATCTATTTAGAAACTGCTTCAGCAGATATATATCCATTATAAGTTACATTAGCATATGAATTATCTGCAATAGAACCATCTAACCATACATATACAGTATATGTAACTGGTGTTGTACTACTAACATCTATATTACTTGCCAAAGTAATTTTATTACTACTGCTAATTACACCTGTACTAACTACAGTACTATCTTTAAGAACAGTATATTTAAGTGCTCCCTTTAAAACATTTGCACTAGCGGAACTTGTATTTAAATAAAGTGTTGCCGTGCCTGGTACATTAGTACAACTAGATTTAAGAGCTAAGCTAACTTTCGCAGATAAACCTCCTGTATAAGAACTAGACATCTCTAAACTTCCTTTTGTACTAGCACTTCCAATTTGCTGGCTTATTCCATAATCTATATCAAAACAATCTGATGTACCACTAATATTAATATTATCGCTTTGCCAAGAAATCCATGCATAAGTAAAACCTGCAATTAACGTTATAAATAAAATAATTCCAAATATTGTTCCTACTAATTTTGCTCTTTTCATATTTAACTCCTCTATTTCTAATAAAATAATACCATATTTTTTAAATAATAACAATATTTAAAAAAATTTTTTATTTTTTTTATTTTTAGGGTTGACAAAATACCCAACTTCGTTTATTATATTAATCACCAGTTCGATATTAGGCGAATTGGTGCTAGTATCACACTAGCCAACCCCTTTTTATTCTTTTTGGGAGACTGTTCCTTAGGGGGTCAGTCTCTTTTGTTATGTCTAAAAATAACTAAAAAACGACAAAATAATATAGTAAGTACTTGATTTTTCATGTCTTTAAGTGTAAACTATTTATTAGGAGGGAAATAGATATGGCAAATAAAAATGCAAAAAACAAAACTAATAATAATAATAAAAAGAATAATACAAATAAGAAGGTAAATAATAATCAAAAGAATGTTACTAAGAAAGTTACTTCTAAAGAAGATGTTAAGAAGGAAAATGTTAAAGTAGAACAAATTGCTAAAGAAGTAAAAGTAGAAGAGAAGAAAGAAGTTAAAACTAAAGAAAAGAAATCATTTAGTTTAACATCTAAACAAAAAGATATAATTTTAATTCTTTTAGTAGTAGTACTTTTAGTAGTAGCTTGTATAGTTACTAGTACTAAGAAAGAAAGTAAAGTAGATATTGAACTTCCAGTAGCAGTAGAAGGAGAAGCAGGTACTAAGACTATTAGTTATACTGAATATGAAGAATTAATGAATAGTAATAAACCATTCTTAATGGTAATTATTCAAGATGGATGTGGCTACTGCGAAATGTATGAACCAGTAGTGGAAGAAGTTGCTAATGAACTTGGAATTCCTGTTAATTATTTAAATCTTACTAATTTAAGTAGTGAAGAGAGTAATAAGTTAAGTAAATCAAATTCTTATTTGAAGAAGAATCAATGGGGTACTCCAACTACATTATTTATGGTTGGTGATAAAGTAATTGATTCAATTGGTCAATATGTTGATAAAGATACATTTGTAAGTTTTGTTAAAGAGAATATTAAGGTTGATGTAAATGAATAATGAAATATATAGAAGAGTAAAAGAATTTAAAAGAAAATATCCAATGACTATTGCTTTTAGATTAAGAGCACATGCTAAAATAGTATCTAAGTTTATTGGATCAGATGAAGAAATTAGATATGTATTTGTAGCTCAAAAGAATTATCAAAGTTATGAAATAATAAATACTAATATTATTGTATTAACGGATAAAAGATTAGTTGTGGCTACGAAGAGATTAGTATTTGGATACTTCTTAAAAGTAATTACTCCAGATATGTTTAATGATTTAACTATTAAACAAGGACCTATTTGGGGTAAAGTAATAATAGATACAATTAAAGAAGAAGTAATATTATCTAATATTGATAGAAATGCTTTAGCAGAAATAGATGATAATATTACTATGACAATGATAGAAGAAAAGAAAGAGTATGGAAGAGACTTAGAAACAAAAAAGAAAGTAGAAGAATAGTCTCTTCTTTTTAATAGGTGGTTTTATGAAAATAGAAAAATATGAACTTACTAAAAAAAATATATATAATGTTTATTTATCTAATGGAGAAGTATTAGAATTAAATGGTAAAGTAATTACTGATAATGAGTTATTGATAAAGAAAGATATTGATAATGAATTATATGATAAATTAAAAAGAGATAATACTATATGTATATTAGTAGATACTTCAGTTAAATATATTGATAGAAGATTAAGAAGTATTAATGAATTAAGAGATTATTTAAAAAATAAAGAGGAAGATACTATTATTATTGAAGAAGTTATTGATAAATTGATTGATTATAAATATTTGGATGATGATAGATTTACTAAGGCTTTTATTAAAGACAAATTAAATTTTACTAATTGGGGTGATTATAAAATTAAAAATGAATTAAAAAGACTTGGTGTTAATGAAGAGATTATTTATAATAATATATCTAATATAGATGATAATATTTATTATGAAAGAATAAATAAGATAATAGATAAAGATATTAGTACTAATAAGAAATATAGTGGTATTAAATTAAAGAATAAGATATATAATCATTTACTTACTTTAGGTTATAGTAAAGAAAAAGTAATATCTATAATAAATAATTATAATTTTTAGTATAATATGTAATATATTGGTAAAGATATAAATGGTGATAAGAATGAAGAAAATTATTAGTATATTTATATTTTTACTTTTACTAGTAGGTTGCTCATTATCTAATAGTCCAACTTCTAAAGTAGAAGATTTACTTACTAAGTATCAAACATTAGATAAAGATATAGTAAATGGTATTAATAGTATTATTGAAGAAGAGAATTTTACTAGTATTCAGAAAGATAGATATAAAAAGATTATTGAAAAGCAATATAAGAATTTAACTTATGAAATTAAGAATGAAAGAATTGATGGGGAGACTGCTAGTGTAACGACAGAGATTGAAGTTATTGATTATAAAAAGGTAGTTAATGAAGTAAATAATAAATATCAAGGTAATACTAATTATACTACTCAGGAATATAATAATACTAAGTTAGATTATTTAGAAAAGGCTAAGGATAAAGTTACATATACAATTGATTTTGAGGTAAAGAAAGATAATGATGGTAATTGGAAACTATCTTCTCTTAGTAATGAGACTATTAAGAAAATACAGGGAATGTATTAATTAATAGTTTCTTTTCTTTTGATTTTATTGTATAATAATAATTTGTAAAAAGGAGCTGAGTTTATGCATTTTGATATTAATAAATTAAAAGGTAGACTAGACTTTTTAGAAGTATTACTTAATAATACTAATGATAAGTATAAGAGAAGAGAAATACTTAATGATATTAAGAAAATAAAGTATTTAATAAGATATATGAATAGTAGTATAATACTTTATTCTGATGATGGCTGTGATAGAGTGTTAGGTGATTTTAAAGAAAAAAAAGATAGTGCAGTAGCAAGTAGAGTGTTAGATTTTTTTAATTCATATACTGATCAGATGCAATCTTCTTTGTTATGTTTTTATAATAAAACTAAACTGCCATGGAAAGTAAGAAAAGATTTTAGAATATCTAATGTTAAGTATTATGAACTAATTGATGATTTTTCTAAAACATTTAATCATGAATTATTTGAGCTATATAAATATTTGATAGAGGAAAAAAGAATAGAAATGTCTTCTAAAATGTATGAGGGTGAAAAATATGCTAGAGGATTATGCTTTTGTATTGGTAATTTAAGGGAAGCTTATGTATTATCTAGATTTAATAATAAAATGAGTACAGGTAGTACTTTACCACATGAACTAGGTCATGCTTATCTTCTTCATAAAGCTAATTTTAATAATGAACCAAATATATTTATTGAAGCTTATTCAATATTTATAGAATTTATTTTTGGCGATTATCTTAAAAATACTAGATATTCTGGTGTAGCCTATAGTAGTGAATATCAAAGATTAGATAG
>OIYG01002625.1_pt1 | contig 11145 bp, 10 predicted proteins | sample 1587861 | NCBI WGS metagenome assembly OIYG01 (sample SAMN03283272) | human gut metagenome | biome: human-associated habitat; material: feces | host: Homo sapiens | place: Peru | collected 2012 | reverse complement strand
CCGCCGTGAAAGGGCGGTGTCTTAACCGCTTGACCACCGGGCCATTATTCAACTCGATTTATCATACTCATTGATGTGTCGAGCTGCTTTGGTAGCGGCAAATGGATTCGAACCATCGACACTCCGGGTATGAACCGAATGCTCTAGCCAACTGAGCTATGCCGCCATATAACTCACATACTCAGTGTGAGACAACAATTATTATATAATACTACTAACACTTTGTCAAGAGATTTTTGTTATATAAAACATTAATTTGAATATTATATATAATATGATATATTATTACTTAAGTAAATACTTTTTATACCATATATATCAACAATATTTAAGGAGAATTTTTATGAGACATTCTTTTGAAACTAATCGTTTAATTATTAGAAGGTACACCGATACAGATATAGACGCCTTTTGGAATGTTGTTAAAAATGAAAAAATTTATAAAACCACTTATGCAATTCCAAAATATTATCCCAGAGAACGAGTTAAGTGGTGGTTTAATTATCAAAATAGCGAACATAAAAATGGAACGTCTTATGAATATGGTATATTTAATAAGGATAACGGTACATATATAGGAAACTGCGGAATTATTAATATAAGAAAAAATCTTTTTTCTGGAGCTATATCTTATTTTATAGATCCAAATATGTGGAACAAAGGATATGCTACCGAGGCAGCCTTACAAATGCTTAACTTTGCGTTTTATGATCTTTTTTTAGTAAGAGTAAGTGGTACATGCATGAGTTCAAACATTGCATCACGTTGTGTTATGGAAAAAATAAATTTCAAATTCGAAGGAACTGGCAGATCTGAATTATGCAAAGACGGTAAATTTATAGATGTTGATCATTTATCCATTTTAAGGCATGAATTTATAAAATAAAAATTAATTATGAAAGTAATTCCTTTTCGCCATAATATATTATTTCAGTATTGTTTTATTTAATTGCCTTTAAACAGTTTTCAACATGTGCATGTTGAAAATGTTGAAAACTATTTATTAAACTATGTATCTTGTTTCATTATTTAAATTTATTATAGATATTTTATATATTTTTTTGTTTTTATTCTTGTTTTAATTATATATATTTGCTTCTTTTTTCCTTTTTAGAATAATACTTATCTTTGTTTGTGATATACTATTGCAGTAAGTTAATTATTGACAATTTCTTAATTTATGATATTTTTACATAATTCCCCCTAAAAAATAGAAGAAGAGAGAATTTTTTATTCTCTCTTCTTCTATTTTCTTTTTATTATCTTATCTGTTCCCATTAATTCTCTTAATACCTCAGGTACTGTTACGCTACCATCTTCATTTTGATAATTTTCAAGTATAGCTGCTACAGTTCTTCCTATTGCTACTCCAGATCCATTTAAAGTATGAACAAATTTAGCTTTATCTTTTATATTATCTTTATATTTTATTGAGCCTCTTCTTGCTTGATAATCTTCAAAGTTTGAACATGAAGATATCTCTAAGTATCTTCCATATGAAGGCATCCAAACTTCTATATCATAAGTCTTTGCAGAAGAAAACCCTAAATCTCCTGTCGATAGAGCAACCACTCTATATGGAAGTTGCAGTAATTGTAAAACCCTTTCTGCATCGTTAGTTAATTTTTCCAATTCTTCATAAGAATCTTCAGGTTTTACAAATTTCACGAGTTCTACTTTATTGAACTGATGTTGTCTTATCAACCCTCTTGTATCTCTGCCGGCTGATCCTGCCTCTGCTCTAAAGCAAGCTGAATAAGCACAATATTTATACGGCAATTCACTTCCTGAAAGTATTTCATCTCTATGTAAATTAGTAACCGGTACTTCTGCTGTTGGAATTAAAAAATAGTCCGGATCTGTTACTTTAAAAGCATCTTCTTCAAATTTAGGCAACTGTCCTGTTGCTGTCATTGACGATCTATTAGCTAAAAATGGAGGTAATATTTCTGTATATCCATTTTCCGTATGTGTATTTAAATACAAATTTATTATAGATCTTTCAAGTCTTGCTCCTAAATCTTTATAAAAATGAAATCTCTTACCTGTTACCTTTGCAGCTCTTTCTGAATCTAAAATATCCAAATCTTTACCTATATCCCAGTGTGGACGAGCATCAAAGTCAAAATTTCTTGGTTCACCCCATTTTCTTATTTCAACATTTTCTGAATCATCTTTGCCTACAGGTACTGATTCATGAGGAATATTAGGTATTGATAATAGAATATCTCTTTGCTCTTTTTCATATTTACTTAGCTCTGAATTTAATTCAGATACTTGGTCAGATAATTTTTTCATTTTTTCCATAATCTCAGAAATATCCCCTCCACTTTTTTTAATTTTGGGGATTTCTTTACTTGCAGAGTTCTGTTCAGCCTTCATTGTTTCAACTTTTCTTGTTATTTCTCTTCTTATAGCATCAATATTTATTATCTCATCTATTTTTTTATCCATATTGCAATTTCTTTTTTTCATTGCTTCTTTTACTAAACTAGGATTATTTCTTATTACCTTTATATCTAACATTTTATCTTCTCCTTACTATTAATTTTAATCTACTCTTATTTTTTCTATCAATTAAAAATACAATTATAAACGATATTATAATTCCTACTAACAGTCCAGAAAAGTCTATTATAACATCTTTTATTTCTCCGCCTCTTCCATCTATAAATAGTTGTATAAATTCGTCTATTACAGGTACAAGCAATCCTATAAATAATATGTTGGAAATATATTTTAAAACTTCTTGTGTATATGCTCTTAAAGTTACTAGCAAACAGGCACCAAAACACATGTGTTCAGTAAAATGTGCTGCTTTTCTTATCATATAATGACTTACTTCTTTATTTATTCCTACATTTTTCAAAAAACTATTAACAAAATTGAGAACATTTCCGCTCAAATTTCCTGACTCTGTTCCAGGAAGTAAGGAATTTCCCCATATAAAGCATACAAAAAATACAGACAAAACTGTCATAGTAATTTTAAAATTGTTGCTATATCTCCTCAAATTTAATCCTCTCCTGCTAATTTTTTTACTATCTCTGCTAAATCTTCTTTATTATAAAATTCAATTGTTATGCTTCCTTTATTTTTGGCTGAACTAGATACTTTTACTTTTCTTCCTAAGTATTCATGTAAAGATATTTCAACCTCATCAAAAAATGAATCTCTTCTTTTATCGTTTCTTTTTTCTTTTTTATTATTTTTAATTTTAGATATCTTTTCTACTTCACGCACAGATAAACCATTTGTAACAATCGCTTCTGCTACTTTCCTCATATCTTCTTCATTATCAAATGATAATAATGCTCTAGCATGTCCAGCTGTAATTTTATTTTCTTTCAATAATGATAATATCTCTTTAGGTAATTTTAATATTCTTAATGCATTTGTAATGCTTGGCCTTGATTTTCCAACAGATTTTGATATTTCATCTTGTGTGAAACTATAATCATCCATTAACATCTTATACCCTTCTGCTTCTTCTACTATAGAAAGGTCTTCTCTTTGCAGATTTTCTATTAATGCTAATTCCATTACTTGAGAATTAGTTAGTTCCTTAATGACAACAGGTACCTCTGATACTCCCGCCATTCTACAGGCTCTCCATCTTCTTTCCCCCGCAACCAATTGGTATCCACCATCTGGAAGTGGACGGACTAAAAGAGGTTGCAAAATTCCATGCTTAGATATTGAGTCTGCCAATTCAGTTAACGCTTCTTCATTAAATTCTTTTCTTGGCTGTTGTCTATTTGGCTCAATATCAGATATTTTTAATTTAACTGTACTATTGCCGTCCTCTGTTTCATTATCCATAAATATTGCATCGAGCCCTTTGCCCAATCCCCCTTTTCTTGCTGACATTATTTTTCCCTCCTACTTGTTCTTATTAATTATTTCTTTTGCCAAAGAAATATATGCATCTGAGCCTTTTGATACTGCATCAAAATATATTATCGGCTTTCCAAAACTTGGCGCCTCAGAAAGACGAACTCCCCTTGGTATTGCAGTACGAAATACTTTTTTTGGAAAATACTTTTTAACTTCCCTTACCACTTGTTGAGTTAAATTTAACCTTCCATCATACATTGTAAGCAGTACGCCTTCTATTTCTAATCTATCGTTATATTGTCTCTTTATTCTTCTTACAGTATTCATAAGTTGAGAAAGTCCCTCTAATGCATAATACTCACATTGTATTGGAACTATAATACTATCACTCAAGCATAATGCATTTGTTGTTATTAAACCTAAAGATGGTGGACAATCAATTAATATAAAATCATAATCCCCTCTAACAGGTAATATTGCATTTTTTAGTCTTGATTCTCTATGTTCAAGGTCAACTATTTCTATTTCTGCTGCAGCAAGGTCTATATTAGACGCAATTAAAAAAAGATTTTTAAATTCTGTTTTTATAATTGTTTCATCTGTACTTGCATTTCCAATTATAATATCATACGACGAATTTTTAACTTCCCTTTTATTTATTCCTACGCCACTTGTCGAATTTCCTTGAGGATCTATATCTATAAGAAGTGTCTTATATCCTATTGCACCCAATGACGCAGCCAGATTTACTGCTGTTGTAGTTTTTCCAACGCCACCTTTTTGGTTAACTATTGAAATTATTTTCGCCAACCTTATTTCCCCCTTACTCAACACTCTTTTTTTATTATAACACCATTATAAGATAATTAAAAGTGTTTCACGTGAAACATATAAACTTTTATATACAAAAAGAGAGTTCTGCAAAATATGCATAAACTCTCTTTTTAAAGGGATAAGTGAAAGGGGTAAGTAAAACTTGTACGCTATTTTAGTAAGATAATAATCATTTTAACTAGTCATTCTGGTTTTAATACGACTACTATCTATATTTCGCTGCTCTAATTCTTTTTTCCATGGATTTATTATTTGTTTAGCAGCACTTTCTTTTGGAATTCTAACCATATATTCTAAATATTCTTCTGTTTCTCTTTTTTTAGATAAGGCATTAATTCCTGAGCATTTCATCGTCTTAATTGCTTTATCAATCGTATTCATAAAAATCCTTATATCTTTAATAATTACTTTTCTGCGAATCTCATTTTTAGGTCTTTCTTTTTTTTCTAGTAAACTATTAATAAAATCATCAGATTGCTGAACATTTAATTGATTTTTTATTATGTAATCTAATGCTTGTTTTCTTTCTTTTTCCTCTTTTAATTTTAAAAGCGCTCTTGCATGACGCTCAGTTAAATTAAATTCTATAATTTTTTTTCTTTCCTCATTTGTTAACTTCAATATTCTCAGCTTATTAGCAACTGTAGATTGTCTTTTGCCTATCTTTTTTGCTACCTCTTCTTGAGTTATATTAAGTTTTTCCATAAGCTTGTATATTGCTTCGGCCTCTTCAAAAGCATTTAAATTACTTCTTTGTAGGTTTTCTATTAATGCAAATATAGACGATTGTCCTTCATCACATTCCAATACTATACAAGGAACTTTATTTATATTTAAGTAGTTAAAAGCTCGTAATCTTCTTTCTCCAGAAATAAGTTCATATTTATTCTGAGATAATCTTCTAACGCTAATTGGTTGCAATAAACCATTTTCTTTTATACTATCTGCTAATTCCTTTATTTCTTCATTTTTAAATTCTATTCTCGGCTGTGCTCTATTTGGTAATATTTTTTTTACATCTAAGTATTTTATCTTTTTTTCTGTATTGGTAGAAAAAATCATTTTCAAGCACCTCCATGTTTTTTCTTCCTTATGTTATGAATTATATCATGATGGTACTGAAATGTTTGTCCGTTTTTGTATGGATTTTTTGATTACTTATTGTAGAAAGTTTTACTATAAAGGCTTTTTTGATATTTTTGAGCCATGTCTTGGATATTTTATTGGCGTTTCTGTAAATTTTTCTATAATAATTATATTTCTTTTATTTTCGCCTAACAAATTATACTCTTTTATATCAAATATTTTTCCGCCCAAAATTTTCAATGCATTTTTCGATTCTTCTATTTCCTTCATTGCATTTGGCCCTTTCATAGCAATAAACTTACCTCCAACCTTTACATAAGGTAAACAATATTCCAACAATACATTTAAAGAAGCCACTGCTCTTGAGACTACTTTATCAAATTTTTCCCTGTATATTTCTCTTTTTGCTCCCTCCTCTGCTCTAATATGTACTACACTTGCTCCTATTTTTAAGTTCTTTTTTAACTCTTCAATAAAGATTAATCTTTTATTTAGACTATCTAATAAAGTTAAATCAATATCGTTTAATATTATTTTTAAAGGAACTCCTGGAAATCCTGCACCTGTTCCTATATCTATAACTTTATCATTTTTATTAAATTTTACGGCATCAATTAATACTGCACTATCTAAAAAATGTTTTATTGTAATCTCACGTGGATCTGTTATAGCAGTTAAGTTCATTTTTTTGTTCCACTCAATTAACATTTTCAAATAAATATCAAATTTGTCTTCCATATCATTATTTATACTGATATTATACTTTTTTAATTCTTTACTTAGCAGATTTAAATTCTCATTCATTTATATTCTCCTTATTCTGACTAAGATAAATTAAAAGAACAGATATATCAGCTGGACTTACTCCCGAAATTCTAGAAGCTTGCCCAATATTAATTGGTCTTATTTTACTAAGTTTTTCCTTGGCTTCTAATCTTAGTCCCTTTAAATTATTATAATCTATATTATATGGTAACTTTTTAACTTCTAACCTCCTCATATCATCAATTTGCGATTTTTGTCTTTTTATATAACCTTCATACTTTATTTCTATTTCAACTTGTTCAAGAATATCCTCTTCTAAATTGGGCCTTTCTTTATCAACTTTTTTCAAATCATTATATGTTATTTGTGGCCTTTTTAATAATTCAACCAACCGTATACCCGATTTTATAGGAGACGTTTCACGTGAAACTAATATTTTATTTACCTCTTCTGTTGGTGATATAACTGTTTTCTTTACTCTTTCAAGTTCTACTTTTTTCTTCTCTTCCTTAATTAAAAAGTTTTTCCATCTTTCATCTCCAATTAACCCTATTTCTCTTCCAATAGGTGTTAATCTTTCATCTGCATTATCTTGCCTTAAAACTAATCTATATTCAGACCGCGATGTCATCATTCTATAAGGATCCGTTACTCCTTTAGTTACAAGGTCGTCAATTAATGTTCCAATATATGAACTAGCTCTATCTAAAATTAAGCTTTCTCTCCCCTTTACTTTAAGAGCTGCATTAATTCCCGATATTAATCCCTGTGCTGCAGCTTCTTCATATCCGGAACTTCCATTAAATTGTCCTGCACCATATAATCCCTTAAAATCTATAAACTCTAATGTTGAATCCATTTGCACAGGGTCAACACAATAATATTCTATTGCATAAGCGGGCCTCATAATAAGAACATTTTCTAATCCTTTAATTGTCTTGTAAAAATCTATTTGTACATCTTCAGGCAACGATGAAGACATTCCTTGTAAATACATCTCCTCTGTTTCTAAACCACAAGGCTCTATAAAAAGTTGGTGTCTTTTTTTATCTTTAAATCTAACAATCTTATCTTCTATACTTGGACAATATCTAGGCCCTACACCTTCTATTTCTCCTGCATATAGCGGTGATCTATTAAGATTATCTAATATTACTTTTTTGGTTTTATCGTTAGTATATGTAATATGACAAGCAATTTTATTTTCCAGTTTCACTTTTGTATCGTAAGAAAATGGAACTATAGGCTCATCTCCATTTTGTACCTCTAGTTCATCAAAATTTATACTTTTTTTCAGAACTCTGGCCGGTGTACCTGTTTTAAATCTTCTAAGATTTAACCCTAATTTTTTCAGATTTTCACCTAACAAAGTTGCAGCAAACATACCATCAGGACCGCCTTCATAAGATACATCTCCTATAAATATTTTGCCTCCAAGGTAAGTTCCCGTAGCTATTATTACAGCTTTAGACTCATAAACAGCACCCATCATTGTTATAACATTCCATGTACCATCAGAATTCTTTTCTAAATCTACTACCTCAGCTTGTCTCAAATCAAGATTATCTTGTAATTCCAGCTTATGTTTCATAACATTACTGTATTTTCTTCTATCTATTTGAGCTCTTAATGAATGCACCGCAGGTCCTTTTCCTTTGTTTAACATTCTGCTTTGAAGACAACATTCATCAGCAGTTTTTCCCATTTCTCCTCCAAGAGCATCAATTTCTCTAACAAGATGTCCTTTAGCTGTCCCACCTATTGAAGGATTACATGGGCAGTTTCCTACAGAATCCATATTAATTGTAAAAATTGCAGTTTTACATCCAAGCCTTGATGAAGCAAGACCTGCCTCAATTCCTGCATGTCCTGCACCAATAACTACAACATCATATTTTCCTGCATTATATCTCAATTAATCTCACTCCATCATCATTACTTACCCACACAAAAGTGTGAAAAAACACTATCTACAACAGCATCACTCGCACGTTCCCCAGTCAGCTCCAACAAAACCTGAATTCCACTTTCAATAGAAACTGTAACTGCATCAAGAGTCATACCCAATATAAGTGCTTCTTTAGCTTCATTCATACACTTAATTGCATTTTTAACCGCTAATAATTGTCGTTCATTGGCTATTACTGCATCATTTAAATCAATTTTATTAGTTCCTAAAAGTTCAGATACTACATCACTTAATTCTTTAATACCCTTGCCGTCTTTAGCAGATATAAATACAACTCTTTCAACTTTAGCCTTTATATAATTAACATCAATTTTATTATCTAAATCACTTTTATTTATAATTGCTACACATGGAGAATCTTCTAGATTATCTAAAATTTCTATATCATGTACAGACAGTTCTTCAGAAGCATCGAACACTGCTAAAATTAATCCAGCTGTTTTTAACTTACTTTTAGCTTTATTAACACCTATGCTTTCAACTGGATCATCTGTGTTTCGTATTCCTGCAGTATCAGACAATCTAAGTAATGTGTTACCTAACATTGCAGTTTCTTCTACTATGTCGCGAGTTGTCCCTGGAATATCAGTAACAATCGATTTATCACAACCTGACAATAAATTCATTAAAGTAGATTTACCAACATTCGGTTTACCAATAATTGCAGTATCTATTCCTTCTTTCACAGCTACAACTGCATTATAATTAGAATAAAGATTATTTAATTCACTAAGTGATTTGTCTAAAATACTTACAAGATTATTTTTATCTACTTGCGGTATATCTTCTTCAGGATAATCGGCCCACGCTGAAAGATGCGCAGCTATTTCTATTAAATTTTCATTTATACTTTTAATCTTTTTATATAGAGCTCCTTCCATATTAGAAAGTGCAGCCCTAGCAGCATTTTTTCCTTTAGCTCCTATTATATCCATAACAGACTCTGCTTGAGTTAACCCTATTTTTCCATTCAAAAATGCCCTTTTTGTAAATTCTCCAGGTTCTGCTGGAATTGCGCCTGCATTAAAAATAGCTCTTAGTGTTCTATTTGTTACATAAATTCCACCATGGCAAGAAATTTCAACTACATCTTCACCTGTATAGCTATTCGGAGAATTAAAAACAAGTGCTATTCCTTCGTCTATCTCTTCTCCATTATCAATAATTTTTCCATATCTCGCTTTATAACCTGGTGTTTGAGATAATTTAATTCCGCTAATTGATACAAAAATTTTATCTGCAATACTTTTAGCATCTTCTCCAGATATTCTAATAACACCAATTCCAGCAGATCCTTTTGCAGTTGTTATTGCTGCTATTGTTTTCATTAACAATCTTTCTCCTTATACAAATTAAAAAGGCGATTCCAATGAATCGCCTCACTTCTATAATAAATTTATTTTATCTTTCCATATAAAGGCGCACCCTTTACTTCTCCATCTTGAATATTAGATTTCTTCTTTAAATTCATCGATTTATCTATTTCACTTTTGTCCAATTTATCATCTTTTTTCATACCAATAACTACATGTCTAGCTTTATCTTCACCTTCAGACCAAGAAGATACACCTTTAACTTTTTGTACTGCAGTATGAATTATTCTTCTTTCATATGGATTCATTGGTTCTAATGAAAAATTTCTTTTATATTTTAATGACTTTTTGGCCATCCTCATGCCCAAAGATTCAAGAGTTTTCTCTCTTTTTTCTCTATAGTTTCCTACATTTATATTAACCCTATAATAAGAGCCTTCTGCATTATTCGCAACTAAACCAGCTAAATATTGTATAGCGTCTAATGTTTCTCCTCTATGGCCTATAACATTGCCAACACTTTCTCCATTAATATTAAATTCTACACCGTCATCTTTTTTTACTTTATCTAATTCGTAATCTTTTATTTCTAGTGCATTTAATATAGACCTAATATAATTTTCCGCCAAAGCAGATGGATCACTTTTAATATAAGCTCTAACTTCAGCTAGCTTTCCACCAAATATTCCAAATGTTTTTTTTGCAGGCATCTGTAAAATTTCAAACTCTGCTTCGTGTGTTTCAACGCCTAAGGCTTTACATGCCTCTTCTTGTGCTAATAATATAGTTTCTGCCTTTCCTATTGCTTCCTTAAACAATATTACACCTCCAGGAATATACGTTTATTACTTTCTTATTTTTTCGATCCTAAGTAAGAATCTTTTGAACCACTTTTTTTAGTTTTATTACCTTTCTTTTTACTCTTATTTACTCTTTTTTCATTAGCTGCTTCAACATAATCAATTTCTTTGTATCTAGATGGATCATAAGATTCTTTCTCTTGTCCTTCTAGAACTTTCAAATATTCTATCCTGCGTGCTTCACTTTTAGCATTAACAGTATAAATATTATAATAATGATTTAAAATAATCATTTGAATAAAACCTAAAACGGTAGAAATAATCCAATAAAATCCAATAGCAGCAGGTACTGTATAAGCAATCCATGCACTAAACAGTGGAAGTACATACATAGTAGCATTCATACAACCTTGTCCTTCTGCAGCCGGGTTTTTCTGAATTCTCTGAGTAAAAAACGTCGTGACAATATAGCTTAAAAAACACAAAACAGGAATTAACCATAACATGGAAGAAAACGAGCTTCCTTTAGGAGTTGCTAATA
>OIYG01002622.1_pt1 | contig 11155 bp, 14 predicted proteins | sample 1587861 | NCBI WGS metagenome assembly OIYG01 (sample SAMN03283272) | human gut metagenome | biome: human-associated habitat; material: feces | host: Homo sapiens | place: Peru | collected 2012 | reverse complement strand
AAAGAAAACTGATGAATATGTGAAATCACAACAAATTGAAGCTGGGGAAGTTACAGAATCTGAAAGCGGAGATGTTGATGATAATATCGTAATGCCAAGAGAAACAGATGAAATAACTGATCTTGATGATTATGTTTCGTTTTGGGAGAATTATTCAGACGAAGATGAACATAAATGGTACAGGACAAATGTAAGGGTATATTCAATTAGCAATGACAATACTATTACGGTAAGAGATGGATTACCGGAAGGTGCTACAGCATTTTTAATGTTTGAATTTAATTCAGACGTAGATTTGAGCAATATAAGAGAGGGAGATTCTATACAGGTAGTTGGGTTTTCCTCAATGAAAATAATGAAATCATTGACGTTTGAACATTGCTATATAGAATAAAAACAATAAATGAAAGTGAAAGCGCTCACAGTTGTGGGTGCTTTTTTAATACAAAATTTTAGGAGGTGCACCGTGGCATACAACGGATTTATGTTTAAATTTGGATCATATGATTTTGCTGACATGATTCGTGCAGACAGCTATGAGATCAATCCAAACGCAAGGCAGGATCTTGATTCATACCGTGATGCTGACGGAGTGCTGCATAGGACAGCACTGAGCCATACAGCTACTTCTATAAAGTTTAATGTACGGTTTAGAAGTCAGGCTGAACATGAAGCAATGATGAATGCCATTACTTCAAATTACATAAATTCAAACGAGAGAGATGCAAATTGCACCTATTATGATCCTGAGACCTGTTCCTATAAGACAGGTCATTTTTATTTGGATTCCAACGTGGGATTCAAAGTGTACGGAACGTATAACAATGAAATAAAATTCAATGAAAGCGAAATGGCTTTTGTGGAGTATTAATCATGGAAGTAAGCGAGAAGGTAAAAAGCCAATACCACGGAAACAGCATACATAGGTTTTTGAAGTTATATTTTCCGGAACTGAACCTGACTATTGAAAATGATGAGATCTACGCAGAATCAATGAAGCTGAAAGAATCTATCATTGAGAAAACGAATATTGAATTTGTTGGGTGCATAGCTTCCAGTTTTAAGGTTCAGGTAAATGGCATACAGGCTGATTTAAAGGGGAAAAGGATAGAGGTTAGTATTTATACAGCCGAAACGGAAAGCGAGCCTATAAAGCTTTTTAACGGCATTGTGGACAGTGCCATGCAGCAGAGTAATAAGAGGATCAAAGAGATCACTGCTTATGACCGCCTGTATACGCAGGGAAACATTGACTTGGCGGCTTGGTATAACAGCCTTACTTTTCCGATTACCATTAAGGATTTTAGAGATAGCCTGTTTACTTATATCGGAATTGAGCAGGAAGAAATAAAGCTTCCAAATGATAATGTAAGCATTGATAAGAAATATGATCCTAAAACACTGAAAGCAAGAAACGTAATTAAGGCAATATGTCAGATCAACGGTGCTTTCGGAATCATAAACAGAAATGATAAATTTGAATACCGTATACTGGCAGACTTATCAGCCACATATGCGTATCCGTCAGTGACTTTATTTCCGTCAAATACATTATATCCGGCGAATCCAAACGTAGCGGAATCTGTTGTGAAAAAAGAGATTGAGACAGAATCGTTTTCGTTTTACAAGACTGTCAATTATGAGGAATTTGAGGTAAAGCCGGTTGACAAGCTGACGATCAGGCAGTCAGAGCAGGATGCAGGAGTAAGCTACGGGAACGGAACAAATAACTACATTATTCAGGGTAATATGTTTACTCTTGGAAAAAGTAATTCTGAACTGCTTGCAATGGCTCAGGCAGTGTATAAAAATGTACGTGGAATTTACTATTATCCGTACAAATCAAACAACAACGGGCTTCCCTATATTGAGTGTGGCTTAGATGCAGTAAGCTATCAGATGTACAATTTTTATCCGGAATCTGCTAGAGCGTCAAGCAAGACTACAAGAAACTTCTATGTGTTCAGTCGTGAAATGTCCGGCATTCAGAATCTCAGAGACAGTTACAGCGCACAGGGCGAAGAGTATCAGACAGAATTTATCACAGACCTTAAAACACAGATTGATACGATCAAGGTGGACGTAAAGCAGGAAGTCGAGAACACTTTACAGGACTATGATTTTTCTGACCAGTTTTCTGAATTTACATACAACAAAGACTATCTTGATACGCAGTTTGGAAATATAGAAACAAGCCAGTTAAAAATAGTTTCCGTCACAGCACTTCCGGCAACACCGGACGCAAACACCGTATATCTGATTCAGGGAGAGGTAACAGTCAGCTAATGGGCAGAAAATCATCAAGGATTTTTTTTCAAGGGAAAGACCATAAAGACATATACTTCCAAGGGCATTATCATGACAAGATGTACATAGGTAGTACGCTTGTTTGGGAAAAGTTAAAGTCAAAATTGTGGGTAAAAAAACAAACAAATATAGAATTGTTTCCATCAGATCAATTAAAATTCGGAAATGGAATTTTTATGGCGGTTGGATCAGACAAGGATAGAAAAAAAACTTTAATAAGAACAAGCGAAAATGGCTACGAATGGACAGAATATGAATATGACACTCCGTTTAATAGTGCAGAAAATGTTTCTCTGCATTTTGTTAATGGAAAGTTTTTATTAGCTGGACGAGGAGGAATTGTAACAACACAAAACGGAAAAACATTAAGCAAGTTAATAGATATTTTTACTTATAACACACTTAATTTTAGCGGTACGTCAAATGCACCAAGTGGTTTTAATAGTGGATTATTTAGTTATATGTCAGATAATAATTATATTTATACAGTCTTAAGTTCTGTCTACGTACCTGGATTAGCAGGATTTACGTATTATTATGGGAAAATTGTATATAAATCAAACAACGGAAAAATATGGGACAGTATAAACGCAAAAATAACATCATATACATCAAATGGAAGTACAAGTAAATTTTTAGTTTCAGATTGTTTTCCTGTTGACGCTGATTTCAGAAGTATTGTTCCTTTTAATGGAAATTTTTATGGAAATTTACAGATTGGCAAATATGGATCTATTTTCCCATATCCAAGTGAATATAGTGCTTTGAAGGGGTATACAAAAGATTTTAAAACAGCAATAAAAATTTTAGATGATGGTTATTTAACCTGCCGTAAAAATTGGGTTGCCACAAATCAAATTGGAAATGAATTTAAATATTCAATAGACTTTCAAAGTTGGAGCAATGACTTAATAAGTGAATTGATTGGAGAATCAAAATATACAGTAAAAAGTTATGGAACATTACTTAGAGATAATAAATATGTTTTACTAGCAGATGTTAGCTTAACAAAAAATCTAAATGTACTGGCAATTGTTATGGACAAAAATATGAATGTATTAAGTGCAGAGGAACTTGGTACAGATTGCAGTCATTATGCAAGCGTAGCAATGGGTAACGGAATAATTTTGATTGATAATTATGGAGAAAGTGACAAAAGAACAGTTATGATTATGGAGGATAAGTAAATGGCATATGAACCAACGTTTACTAAGACATATCCGGGAGGGTGGAAAGATCTGCCGGAAGAAACTACACCGATTATAGCTGATGCACTGAACAAATACGACAGTGCAATTACAGCCATTGAAAATCAGTTAAAAAGCACAACGGAAAAATATGATGAAAACATCAGCGCAGGAAGAAAAGCAGAAGAAACGGTCGGAACACGCTCAGCAGGTTTTGGAACACAGGTAATTGCTTCCGGAGAAAATTCTGTTGCCTTTGGATATTTTTCAAAGGCAACAGGAAATCATGCGGCTTGCTTTGGAAACAATTCAACTGCATCAGGAATAGACTCTTTTGCAGAAGGAAGTAGAACAACAGCTTCCAGTGATTCAGCGCATTCAGAGGGGTACGGATCATCTGCATCTGCAACCGCAGCACATGCGGAAGGAAGCGGATCAGCATCAGGAGAATACAGCCATGCAGAGGGAGTTACTACAACAGCTTCCGGGAATTATAGCCACGCAGAGGGGAGTGGCACAAAATCTGTAGGAATGGGAAGCCACACAGAAGGTTTCAAGTCGGAAGCCAATGCAGATTACAGCCATGCAGAAGGAAATCAAAGTAAAGTTCTTGCACAGAATGAATCAGGCACAAATATATCATGTGGTCATGCAGAAGGAAGTGGTACAGAAGTTTCCGGAGAAAGTGGTCATTCAGAAGGTTCAAATACAAAGGCAAAAGGAAGCTCCTGCCATGCGGAGGGAAGCAATACAATATCTTCAAACATGGCTTCTCATGCAGAAGGAATTGGTACAACGGCTTCCGGTGCAGGCTCCCATGCAGAAGGTAATAATACGATTGCATCGGGAGATATAAGCCATGCAGAAGGAAGTAGTTCAAAAGCAACAGGTATGAGTGCTCATAGTGAAGGGATGTCGACAACAGCATCAGGTCAGTTTTCCCATGCAGAAGGTGTTAGTACGGTTGCTTCAAATGCAGGATCACACAGCGAAGGAGCAGGTACAAAAGCAAGTTCTGACATGCAACACGTTCAGGGAAAGTACAACGTAGAAGATACGGAAGGAACCTATGCTCACATTGTTGGTGGTGGTACTGATGATACATCAAGAGCAAATATACATACTCTTGATTGGAATGGGAATGCTGTTTTTGCAGGAGATGTGACAAATGGTGCAGGAGTATCACTTAACGGTCTTAAAACGCTAATAGATACGTTGCAAGCGGCAGTAGAACAGCTTCAAGGAAGTGGCAGTTGATAAAGCCACAGAAAGGAATGATCCAAAATGAAAAGAGGAACTACACCAACAATTTCTATTTCTGTTGAAGGTGTTGAATTGTCTTATTTGAAAGATATTTACATATCGATAAAACAAGACAACAACATAATCACAAAGACCGGAGAGCACATTACCATTGATAATGATTCAGGAACTATTGGGGTTTATCTTACACAAGATGAAACCCTTTCTTTTCGCCCTGGATATGTCTTTATTCAGCTGAGGGCAACTACAACAGGGGGGAATGTAATTGCCAGTGATGTTCAGCAAATTTCAATAGATGAGATTTTGCAGGAAGGGGCGATAACATGAATATAAATTGCAAAAATCAAAACAGCGTAAGGCTGACGGTCAAAGAAGAAATTCGTGAAGTAATTGGAACGGAAATTTATTCCGGAGATTACGAGGTTACACCAAAAGTAAAAGAACAGATTCTTGAAACAGCAAAAAAGACTATGAAAGAAGACATGAAGGTTTTGGCTATTCCATTTAGCCTTGTAGATAATACAGCCGGTGGACAAACAATAACAATAGGAGGATGAAAAGATGGCAGTAAATAAGGTTGTTTATGGTGATGAGGTAAAGATTGACTTAACTGGTGACAGCGTAACACCGGAAACTCTTGCAAAAAGGATTACAGCGCATGATAAATCAGGTGAAATTATTACCGGTACAAGTACAAAAGACGTAGATTCCACAGATGCAACGGCAGCGGTGGCAGAAATTCTGTTAGGAAAGACTGCATATGCAAGAGGAGCGAAATTAACAGGTACGATGCCAAACAATGGAGCAGTAACAGGCTCTATTACAGAAAAAGAACAGGAATATACGATTCCGTTGGGATTTCATGACGGTAGTGGCAAGGTAAGTATTGATGCAGACGAACAGACAAAGATTATTGCAGGAAATATTAAACAGGGTATCACAATTCTTGGTGTAGAAGGTTCTTATTCCGGAGATGGTGTAAATCTTCAGACTAAGGAAGTAACACCTACAAAAGCCGCTCAGACAGTCCAGCCGGATGAGGGATATGATGCCTTATCTTCTGTGACAGTAAAGGCTATTCCATATGTAGAGAGTGAGAATGCTGCTGGCGGCACTACAGTAACAATCGGCTAATGTGAGGTGACTAACAATGTCAGTAAACAAGGTAACAGCTTTTGGTGAAAATTTAATTGATTTGACAGAGGACACTGTGACAAAAGAAACTCTTATTAAAGGGGTTACTGCTCATGATGCGAGCGGTAATTCCGTAACAGGGACTTTTGATACAGATAAATATTTAGAGAAAACAGGAGATGCAAGTAATACATCTGCAGCTTTTTCAGCATCAAAAGAAAGAGCAAATATTTCAACTGGTGAAAAACTGTCTGTTATTTTTGGGAAAATTGCAAAATTCTTTTCAGACTTAAAAACAGTTGCTTTTACAGGAAATTATAGCGATTTGTCCGGCACACCATCTGTAGTATCCGAAACTGCAGATGGATTATGTCCTAAAAACGGTGGAACAACAACAAAGTTTTTAAGAGATGATGGAACATACGCAGTTCCAACATCTTCTGTTAGTGGGTTGTCAACGATTGAACAGGTAACGGCTGCAGCAACAGCAGGAAATGTAACGGCTCCTGTTGGAGCCGGAGCACTTGCTGAAGTAAACAGTAGTTTGACTGACCAACCCACCTTTGAGTATGACGAGTCCGGTAAGATTACTGGATATAAAACTAAGATCGGCGGTGCTGATACAGTGTTCCCTTTTAAGAATGGTGCTGATGTTGTATGGACTAACCCAAGTCCAAGTGCACAAATAAAATCTGCAATTACAGTTAATTTTGATTTTACAAAATATAGTCATATAGCAATATCATTGAAAGGACATTATTGGCTGGATACATTATGCACACAATTATTTAGTGCATTGGCTAATGAAGGAACACTTACAGCAACAAATGCAATCCCCAATAAGTATAGTAGATCTATGACTTTTGATAAATCAAATAATACTATAACAATAAAGCCAGTAGATACATCAGCTGGTAATTACGAAAGTTACACCATACCAATAAGAATATGGGGATTAAATATTGATGCCGATTTTAGTTCCATATGATTTATCTAACAAAACAACCAAAAGCTATAATTCCATATTGTTGAAGCAGTATTATTTTTAGATGCTGATATAACTGCACCTTTTGGAAGATTTTTAATAATATAGCATTCCGTATTTGCTTGCCCATTAATCCCACTAACATTTGTGAGCATAGACTTACCTGCTTGTTGCTTTGTATAGTTATTACCATTAATTATTGAAAAACTCCCGTATGACCCTGCCGATGAAAAAACAAGCAAACATTCATCATAATCTTCATTAATTACCATTTGTGATTTTTGACAAAATTGTTTTAATTTTATGGCATTTTTAAAAGGGATAACTGTATCAGCACCATCCACCTTCCTACGGTATCCATATATACCGTTTTCGTCGTAAGCAAAACTACTGTTTAATTTATTAAAACCGGGTAACCGGAGAAAGGAAAAAGAGAATTGCTTGACTTAAAATATATTAACGACTCTGACATATATCAAGTAGAGTTTTCCAAAATATCTGACAATGTTTGCCAGATAAAGGGAGATATCCCTATAAAAACAAATGGATTCACGTTATCAAGAATAGGTGAATCCGATGATTGGAGCTATGAAGCATACAACACTGTCTACAGGGAAATAGAAGGTGGAGTACAATTTTCAAATAATGGATCTGTATATGTTGAGCCTAAAAAGAAGGTGAAATTTATTTCCGGAACAGGCAGAAAATTAACAGGAAGTACGGAGCAGGAAGTATATGAGTACAGTGAATTGATTGTTCCAAGTGTAGACGTAGAAGAGAACTATCAATTCAATGGATGGTCACCGGAAATACCTGAATCAGGAATAGTGGAAAAGGACATGGTATTTACTGCTGAGTTTGAATATATTCCAACACTGGAAGAAGTAAAATCGCAAAAAATACAGAAAATGAATGACAGACAGCAGGAAATTATTCAGAACGGAATCGAGGTTCAACTATCTGACGGAACAACAGGACAATTTTCTTTAGGATTGTACGATCAGCTGTCGTTGGGGCAACTTAGATCAAATGCTGAAAAAGGAACAGAAAAAATTCCCTGGCATGAAGATGAAGAAGGAAAGAAATGTAAGTGGTATAAAGCTGTTGATATGCTCCTTATTACATCAAAAGCAGAAGCATTTTTAACATATCATATTACATACTTCAGGGATTTGAGAGACTATATTAAGAGCATGTGTGACAAAGAAAGTGTAAATTCTGTTGAATACGGAGTTTACATTCCGAGTGAGTACCAATCAGAAGTTTTGCGGGATTTGTATTCCGCACAAAATGCGTAGGGCATTAAAGCCGCTTATCTTGACTATGATAGGTGGCTTTATTTATGTTATTATAGAGCTTTTGTTTCGAGGTAGAAGTCACTGGACTATGTTCATTGTAGGCGGAATTTCTTTTTTTCTCATTGGGTGTATCAACAACTATATTGATTGGAATATGCCAATAGGAAAGCAAATGGCCATAGGAGCATTGATAGTAACCTGCATTGAGTTTATATCAGGCTTCATTATTAACATTATTCTCGGATGGAATGTGTGGGACTATTCAAATATGCCGTTGAACGTGTTGGGGCAGATATGTTTGCCATTCACATTGATTTGGTTTTTAGTTTCATTTTTTGCAATAGTACTGGATGATTACTTGCGGTATTGGTTGTTTGGTGAAGAAAAACCACATTATAGATTATTTTAGCAGGAGGTATAAAAATGGAAGAATGTATTAAATTGATTGTTGTACTGGCAGTTTTGGCGCTGGCAAATATTATTGGAGGAATTATCAATAATATCAAGCTGAGAAAGTTTGCATTTAGTTGGAAAAAGCTTCTAAGCGGTGTAATACAATTTGCTGGATTTGGCTTTATGTTTGTTGCGCTGGCATACTGTATAGAAACAATTCCGGAAATTGGAAATGCGCTTGGAGTGCAGCCTAAGGCAATGATCATTGCGGCTATTACAGTGTATGCAAAGAAAGTGTTTGAGCAGCTAAATGATTTCTTTAATTTAAAAAAGGAAATTAAAGTCAATACGGAAGATGAAAAAGAATCAGTGAATACAGAATACATGGATATGTGAGGTGACAGGAATGGAAGTAAAAGAGTTTATCAATAAAATTGCACCTATTGCAGTTAAAGACTGGAAAGAAAGACATATTGTATTGCCGTCAGTTACTATTGCACAATGCATAAAAGAATCAGGACATGGGGAATCTGAACTTGCAACCAAGGCTAATGCACTGTGCGGAATAAAAGCCGGAAGTAATTGGACGGGTGCTACATACACTAAGGTTTCCAAAGAATGGGAAAACGGTAAGTATGTGGACAAAAATAGTACGTTCAGGGCATATACAAGTTGGGAAGATTCTATTGTAGATCACAATTCGTACATTGGAGAACAAAAGATTGGAAAACAGAAAGAGCCAAACTTTAAAGAAGTTGTGGGAGAAATAAATGTAAAAAAAGCCATAGCCGGATTGGTTGGGAATGCTTGCAGAGAAGACAATATTGCAAGTTGTACGGATTCCGAATTAGCTAAATTTGTTAAGAACGGAAAAACAGAATACACCTATGCAACGGCACCTAACTATGCTCAATCTTTGCTTACGGATTACATTGAAAAATACAACCTCACGCAGTATGATGCAGATAAGGATCAGACTACAGAGCCGGAACAAACAAAAAAGATTAGATCGTTCAATATTCATGCTGGGCACAATCCTAGCGGAATGGTTGCTTGCGGATCTGTCGGTTATCTGAATGAATCTGATGAAAACCGTAATGTATGCAATGGATTGATCGAGAAAATCAAAAATGCCGGTCACGTTGTTTATAATTGCACTTGTAATGACGGTAAAAGTCAGAAAGACATTTTGCAGAAGATTGTTGCAAAATGCAATCAGCATACGGTTGACCTTGATATTTCTATCCATTTTAATGCGTTGTCCAAGGAGTATATTTCAGACGGGAAGACAAAGGGTGTAGAAGTATGGATTCATCCTAGCAGGAAAGGAACAGAAATTGAGAAAACAGCACAATCTATTTGCAACAGTGTATCGGCTCTTGGATTTACAAATCGTGGTGTAAAGTATTCTGATGGCTTATATGTTCTTAAGAATACAAATTCACCGGCAATGCTGATCGAGTGTTGCTTTGTGGATGATGTGGACGATTTCCAACTTTATGACTGCTCAAAAATGGTTTGGGCTATTTATGACGGTCTTTCTATTGAAGCTATGGAGCCGAAGGAAGAAAAAAAGCTGTTTTATGTCATAGCAGGAATCTATTCATCAGAGGAAAATGCAAAGAACTTTGCAGATAATTTGGCAAACAAGGGGTATTTGATGAATGCAGACGGGAACCTTATTAAGGGAATCACTACGCAGATAAAAAGTCTATAATGGAAAATGAACGGGAGCCGTGAAAAGCTCCCGTTTTTTCTATCGTATTCCGAATAAACCGTCAGGGTTCATGTGACCTATAATATATCCAATTTTATCGTCAATGATGTTATCAGGCAGGAATTTGTCCTGATTCATAAGAGGGCAGTACTTCCATTTCTTTACACCGTTTTCAATAACGTGTTTTTTAATAACAATATTTATACTGCCAGTGCTGGTAACAACACATCTTTCTTCTTCCACTGCTTCACGGTCAGCAGCAATCAGGATTATTTCTTCAGGTAGATAATAAGGCATATAGAAATCGCAAGGTATTTTAATGCCGAAGTATGCCTTTGACTGAATATCAGGTGGTAATTGGTCAATGCAAAGAGAAGTAACTGCATTTGTTGTGGCTATCATTCCATTGATAATTTGAGGTTGAGCAAGAGATATGTATTTCTTTTTTCTGTCTAAATTTTGGTATAATTTCTTTTGATGCCGAATAAAATATCTGATTAGATAAATGGAATACTCCGGAAGGCTTCTTACAATTCTGACAGATTCACGCATTTTATCTTCCATGGTACCAGCACCGACAAGCTCATCCATACTTACATTGAGAGCATTTGCTAAAGAGACAACGGTTGACAGGTGAACGTCTTTTGCTCTTTTTCCGTATATAATGGAATTTAAGGTTGAATAGGAAACACCGGATAATTCTGATAGTTCACTAATGGTGATTCCAGGCTGATTAAGGTACATGATAAGATTCTTACGGAAGCTATCCATGTAGTTCCCATTTTCTTCTGTAACGAGATTTGATGATAATTCTTTTAATTTTCTGCCGTCTAACAAGTCGATTTCCCCCTTTTATCGTTGTAAGATTAAC
>OIYG01002621.1_pt1 | contig 11160 bp, 17 predicted proteins | sample 1587861 | NCBI WGS metagenome assembly OIYG01 (sample SAMN03283272) | human gut metagenome | biome: human-associated habitat; material: feces | host: Homo sapiens | place: Peru | collected 2012 | reverse complement strand
GGGTAAGAACGGCTGAAACTCAGCCGTTCTTCGCATTTCTTTCCATTATTCAAAAGTTTTCATTAGGCTTCTTATGCAAAGCTTTGCATAAGCGCCCAGCAAATCCGTCATGAAATATCCGTCGGCAGCTTCATCGTCTGCTCCGATCGTCGAGAGGACGTCGCTCAGCTCTGCGACCGGAAGATCGTCATGATTTTGGGCAATTTGATTGTAGAACGTCTTTTCGCTGGAGACCGTTTTTATAAGCTCCGCATCGGTCTGCGCAGCCGTCACCTGCGCTGCATCCGCTGATTGTTCGGTGTTTTCCGAAGCGTGCAATGAGCAGCCACCCAAAAGCGCCCCCGCAAGCAGAAACCCGCACACGGTCAGGCATATTGCGTTTCCTTTGAATTTTATCATATTGTCCTCCTAATATAAAGTGTTTGATCTATTGGTAGATCGTGCTCGTTTTGATTCTCACTTTCCATATCTGCGCCGTTCTGAGGGAAGAAAAATGAGTGTCGGGATAAACTCTATGAAAACTGCACCCATAAGAACTTCAAATGGTGGAAATATCACAAGAAGAATCGGCCAACCGACCCCTCTCATAATAATCGCCAGAGGATAACCGATGCAGCACAGAATGCCGGAAAGCACATTAAACAGATTGCATAGCCATGCCAGCCACAGTATCACGCCTTTTCGCTGTGCATTGCTGCATGGACGCCACAGAAAGATGCGTGATATGGGCCGAAACTGCTTGATCCATGTCAGAGTACCCTTTCTTTTTTCACGCTTTGAGCGTTTCGGATAACCAAATTCTGCGATAATGCCTACCTGTATGTACCAATTTGCAGCACAGAGGACAAGCCCGCAGATCAAGAAGAACAGGCCGATAAAGATCGTCTGTGTAATTGTAAAGTCAACCTTTTGCTGCCATAGCTCCCATAAGGAATTGTCCAAGATAATCATGTTGTTCATATGGTATTTCTCTTATTCGATGATCTTTTCTGCAATTTTCGCCGAACAAATGCGCGTTCCGCGGTGCTTGCGGGAATCGAACGCATACAGTCCGTCCTTTCCGAGGATCAAGCCGCTGTGGTAGGCCTCGTCCAGCCGCTCCACGCTCCAGTCGGCCGGGTCGAGCCGGAACGTCCCCGTGTAGGTATTTTCCCCGTAAAACGGCCACGCGCGGCACTCCTCCGAACGTACAGAGAGATAGACCGTATGCGCGTCCGCCGCCACGGAGATCGTGTTCTCATTCGCCTTTTCACTGGTCGGGAACCCGAGACGGAGCGGCTGCACGGTCTGCGTCGGAATGTGGTAAACCTCGCCGCCCGCACTGTTGAAGCCGATCAGCACGAGATCGTCGCCATACAGGAATGCCGCGCTCGCGCCTGTGCAGCGCCGCTCCGTTTTGCTCAGTCTGCTTTCCTTCTGATAAATATAGAGCGGGTCACCGGCAAGGATCAGATATTGCGAATTGCCGAACAATGCCGAAACGCGGTCCTGCGCGTCGAGCTGCACCAAAACCTCGCGCTCCGCTCCGTTCCAGAGCCAAACCGCATGATCCTCCGTCACATACACAAGCTCGGAGGCAAATTGCCCGATCTGCGTAACGTGCTCGTCTATTTTTTCGCATGTTCCGTCATGCGCATAAAACAGCTGATCCGACCGATCGCGGTACGCAATGCCGTTCCGAACCGGGATGGCGGCAATCGCACCGTCTGCGATCGTCTCATTCCCCGACGCGCTCGACCAAGTCAGCCGCCCACGCAGATCAAGAGAAGCGACGCCGTCCGAAAAGGCGCGGCTGTCCCTGCCCCGCATTTCGGCCGCAGCAAGCTCCGGCGTATGTACCGGTTGGAGCTGCGCAGCCGTTTTCCCGGAAAAGCGGTAGCCGCCAAAATAGACCGTAAGCAGCGACACCAGCAGCGCCGCAAGCAGCAGGACATTTCTTTTCCGTATCATTTCATGAAAGCCCCCAATTTTTCCATTAGCTTGATATTATTGTTCGGAATAAAGGAATATAACCGCAGCTCTGCAATTAATTCATCTTGTGATTCTGTAAAGGCATTCGGACTCTGTGCCAATATTCCAATTGCGGCATGCATGCAGTTTTGTGAGAAAAGATTATAATAAATCATTTCTCCCTTCTCTTGCCCCTTATAAATCGATTTCGCATATTTTAGGATTACCCGAAGCATCCTGAAATGTCTCATTCGAGAAAGTGATAATTGCCACACCACCGCCACTGCTCAGCTTTAACTGTTCTTTGGGAAAACCGGGTGCGGGATGCGCGGCGGAAATGCCACGATCCGCCGCACTTCCTCACCTCCACACCCGGCGCAGGAATAGTGAAATTAGGGATAATAATCTGGGAAATCCATACTATCCTGACGCCATAGTACTGTCACAAATCGTAAGCATTTCCTACTATGCTATATTGGACGTGTTTTCTTACAAATGCGAGAAAATTCTATCACCAGCTGCCAAATTTACTCAATCCGGCTGTAAGGCCGCATTTATGAATGCCCCATCTTTGCTTAGTGTGACGCATGGCAAATCGCGCGAAATTTCCTCAATTTTATCAACCATGACCACCGACCAATATTCGTCGTCAGGGTAATAAACTGCAAAATACTCATACCGGGAATTATAAACATCAAAGTCGGGGAAATTGAGTTCAAGATATGCCTTACCAAGCACACAGGCCTTTTCAGCCGTGTCAACGTAATCATTGGGTGCTACATAATTCGTAATTGCAATACCCGCGAACACAAGGTTGCAAACAATGGATATGCCCAGCAGGACGAGAACCACCTTTTTCATGGTCAATGGATTTCTCCTTTCTGATCTGTTTTTTGAGGAAAACCGGGTGCGGAGGGGGTGCGGCGGAAATGCCGCGAACCGCCGCACTTCCTCGCCTCCGCACCCGGCGCGGGAACAATGAAATTAGGGACAACGATTGGGAAATCCAGATTAGCCTAGTCCGAATGTAACGAAATTAGAAGTAGCAATCTACGAAATCCAGACCGGTCTAACACTTCGGTAATGAAATTAGGGATTGCAATCGGGAAAAATCAGACTCACCCCCACTGCCGGTCGATTTCCAAGATCGTGTAACCATCCCATTCCGCGCAAGCCATGCTCCATTCTTCGTCCGTATAGTAGTGAAATACCGGCCGGACGCCCTCCGAGACCCTTTGGGGCGTAGGCGCCTCGACTACGGCCACGCCTTCCCGAAGAATTAATTCATAACACTTCATATAGCGGGTCGAACCAGAAACCGGCAGATAATCTTCACTGCTCCATGTGGTCAAAACATCCACACCTGTACTTTCCAAATATCTCTGGCTTGCTTTGATTTCCTTTATAGGCCAAAATCTCTGGATTAACAGGGACGCCGTAATTTTTTGTGTACCATCCATGAAGAAAAAGAGCCGAAAGCTCGAACCACATAACAGAACATATTCTTCCCCGTCCGAAATGCTCCGATGGCACTGCGCCCGCAGCGAAAACGCGCTGCACACATCCTGTAAATAGACAGCTCCATCACACACCCGGATTCTATACCATGCATCTGCCGCTGCCAAGGTTTCATTGGGATAGTATTTCGTGATCTTTTCCTCCGGCGGAGTTTCGTTATCGATGCCGGGGATCGTCGAATAGCATCCGGTCAGTACAAACACCAACAGAAGGACTGTTATAAAAATGGCTGTTTTCTTCATACCGTTACTCCATCGTATAAACAAAGAATATTGGCTTACTTGTATATCGGTTTTTTCCTATTACCCAGTCTTTATCATAGCTTGTTATAGCATTTTTTCGAGATTCTCCCATTCCCGGCTTATCAACCCACGCGCCCGAGGGCAATCTTTTGATAAAGTGATAGTCATCTCCCGATTCTGTTAATCTACAAACAACCAAGCAGTCTTTTTCTCCGAATTTATACGTAGACGGGTCTGTTATTTGTTTTACTTTTAACCCCCGCACCTGTGCATCTTGTAACACACAAATTGCCATTGTGTCTGTTGTGTATGTTGATGTATCAAGCAACTGTAACCTTGCGCTCTCATCTCCTGCTGCAATTCGATCAGCTATGACGCTATTATATATATCTCCGGGATTAATCGGATTATCAGTATCGAACACATATCCATAGCAATTCGGATCAGTTCTACCCGCACCCGCCCCACGATATACATATCCATCTTCATCAGGCGTTCCAACAGGCGTGCATCCCGACAGTGTAAGCAAGAGTCCCACGAATAGGATGATTAGTGCTGTTCCTGAAGTTCCATCGGCATCCACATACATGGCAGGATTATTGTTGCAATATGCAAACATATTGCAAGAAATAGCGTCTCGAGAATCGGTACTTGCGTAAACATCCGCGTTGATGAATCTACGGATTGCGGGGTCGTAGTAACGGGATTGTAGGTAATAGAACCCGGTTTCCGCATCATAATAGTAGCCGCGATAACGGAGGGGATTCTTCTCAGCCATACTACCAGAGCTGGATAGGATATTGCCCCATGCGTCATAGGCGTATGCAGCCGCTACTGCGCCATCCTGATCGATGAGCTTCACGACGTCGCCTTGGAGGTTCAGGACGTAGTAATACGTTTTCGGCGATGCACCCAGTTGGTCGACCAGCGCAAACGGCTTGCCCGACTCGTCATAGACAAAATCCATCACGGCAGTGACGGTCTGATTGGTTGTGACCGTCTCGCGCATGACCTTGCCGCTCTGCGTCAGGTATTCGCGCGTGACCGTCTGCGTCGAGGCCAAGTGCGTGCCCTGCGGCACGACAGCATTCTCTTCCGCCGCCTCAGCCTCAACCGGCTCGACCTCGTCCACGGACATGATCTCGCCGGACGGCCTTTTCGGAATCGTAATGCCGCTCCAAATCTTTAATGATTTAGTGATTTAGCGCGTTGATTTGTGGGCATAAGCAGCCTAGTGTTGGGCTGTCGGGGGAAGGCTCTGCGTCGCTTGGCGAAACCGCAAGCTGTCCGCACAAAAGCAGTCGGCGCTTCAACATGCTAACGCTTTAGCGCGTTGATTGTTGGAGACTGCAAAACTAGCGGCGCAATACAACTCCGTCCGCTTTAGCGCGGTGATTTGCGCTTATGGATAGCCTGTTGCTGGGTAGGGGTTCGCTGACGCTAGCCCTTGGCCTTTTGACTGCTCTTTGGGAAAACCGGGTGCGGAGGGGGGGGTGCGGCGGAAATGCCGCGATCCGCCGCACTGCCTCGCCTCCACACCCGGCACGGGATTTTATGCCACGATATTGCAGTTAATCAAGTATAGGCAGATTATGCCGGTTTGCCGGCAACCATCACTCTGCAATCAGGGGGCGCAAAATCACTTTCTTTTTTTCCGCCGTCTCTTTTTCGCCTCCCGTTTTTCACACTCCCGATAATAAGCAACCTGAAACGTCTTTTGCTTTGGCAGATGCTCTACCAGATAATCTGCCAGATCTGCGCGATACCGGAACTTAATAAAGTTATCCGAATTGGGAATCTTTTGAATTTTGTTGGAGAACTCTCTCGGGTATGGCTGCTTCGAGAAGTAAATATGCGGGTATGTCATGTTCCATCCCGAAATTTCATTTTCCATGCCGATTATGCAGTCGTCCACTTGTATCACATGGGTCGGACGCAGAGGACAGCTCCAAACGATCTCCGTTTCACTGATCGTAATAGATGCCCAGAAAAGCTCCCAGAACTCACGATAGCCTTGCCATAGCCCCCAAACGCCGAGTAGAATGAAGAATGCACCGATAACGGCCTCGAGCCACAATCCCTCAGTTGCGCATCCATGAGCCGCCCATATGGCCAAACATATATCGGAAATGAAAAGGATATACCAACCCGGGCGAGCATAAAATCGTATCTGGTTATCCGGCTTGAATTTTTTCTTCATTTTATGCTTGTAACCATCCTTTTAATCACTCTAACAGTGAAACGGCCAACGCCAGATGTAATGCTTGACAGCCCCTCTTCGGCAATTCCGCCGGCCCATTTCTTTGCGCTGACTTTCATAACACGTGTCATTTCCTTTTTCTCTTGTATTTTTCCCGATTTCTGACCATGTTTCCGGCATAGAGTGGCCATCTTATATAACACGCTACTCCGAGCGTCAGGAATAGAACGGCGCACGCAGTCAAGAATACGCTCGTGACAATTGTGCTCTCATGTATGAAAAAGGCGAGCATTGCCGCACAGGCCGTTACAAATGCGCCCAGATTCACCCAAAACAGCAGATAATGCCACAAAATCACTTCTTTTCTGATGTCCAAAAACAAAAACTTTTTCCAGAATCCTTTCTGTTTCTTTCGGCTTTTTACGCGTTTCTTCCCCTTGCAGAACTCCACATCGTCCTGTAAGGAAACCGAGAACACGCAGTAATTAAGGCAATAAAATACAAAAAAGAGCACTGAAAAGGAAACAAATGGAAATATGTGCATAAATAGCCCTCTCACGATTAAGTTATGGATGAAAGAATTTTTGCGGTAGCCGCAGACTTCAAAATTGGCTTTATCAATTGAAGCCGAGCACTGCCGTGACCGTGCCGTCCGTTTTGACCGTCTCGCGCATGACCTTGCCGCTCTGCGTCAGGTATTCGTGCGTGACCGTCTGCGTCGAGGCCAAGTGCGTGCCCCGCGTCGCGACAGCATTCTCTTCCGCCGCCTCAGCCTCAATCGGCTCGACCTCGTCCACGGACATGATCTCGCCGGACGGCCTTGTCGGAAACGTAATGCCGCTCCAAATCTTTAATGATTTAGCGATTTAGCGCGGTGATTTGTTGGCATAAGCAGCCTAGTGTTGAGCTATCCGGGGGCGGCTCTGCGTCGCTTGGGGAAGCCGCAAGCTGTCCGCACAAAAGCAGTCGGCGCTTCAACACGCTAACGTTTTAGCGTGTTGATTGTTAGAGACTACAGCAATCATCAAAGAGGCTACCACTTTCACGCGCTAACGATTTAGCGTAATGGTGCAACATCATAGGACAGTCTACCACGGAATGGGAGTTCGCTGACGCTAGCCCTTAGCCTCTTCTTTGGGAAAACCGTGTGCGGCGGAAATGCCGCGAACTGCCGTACACGGTACTTCTATTGCGTTTTCCAAGGCGGCGTGCCTTTACGGGAATTGATAACGGCACGAATTACACCCGCTATGACAAGGATCACAAAGAAAAACACCAACGCAAAAATTCCAATCGTTCTTGCAAGCTGCTGCTTGCTACTGTCGTATAGCATGATTGTATTGCCATTTTGCTCTTTTTTCAGGAGCTGCGAAAAGCCGGACGCGAAAAAGTTCAGAAAGCCCATGCGATTTTGAAGCACATAATCGGCATCCCTGATGTGAATCGATTTGGTTTGAGAAATCTGATTCCATTTGGCATTATTTTCGATGCTGGAAGCATCTTCCTGAACCATATCGATCATTTGGCCGTTTTGCGTCAGTTCAGCAATCAGATTGCCCCGTTCCATCAATAGAAGAATATGTGTCCCGTTCCACTTCACATATGACGAACCTTTGTCTTGGAATTCCAAGCAACTCAAAATCTGCCCCTGCTCGTTTGAGACAACAATGATGTTCCCCTTCAGTTTTAAAAGAACGATCCCTTGCTCCGAAACGTCAAAGCTTTCAATAGGCACGGAAAAATCCGTCAGATTTTGGAACTCCGAAATCCGGTGCACGTTTATATTCTGCCAGATCGTTTGCTTTTCCTCCGCGGACAAATTGTCCGTTTCAAAGCCATAAGCCGATGCGGCGTACACACGCGCTGCGCCAAATAACAGCACGAAAACAAAGCACGTAATCGGCAATCCGTATGTTATCCACTTATTTCTGCGCATTTTTTACCATCCCATAATCTCCGTATATACCGTCTTCATCCAATCAAAAATATTAAATTGGGTTGTACATGTTTGGGTTTCTCCCCATTCTACATGAAATTCTGCGCCGGGTGTACCAAATCCAACATTCGTAGTAACTCCATAATAATTGGTATTCTTGGAATTTGGTAGAATGTTAAAGTCACCTCCAACAACGAGCGGAATTCCATATACCGGAACTCCAACAGAACCAACTATCTGGTATCCGGATCCGTTCAGATCATGAATAGTTTGTGCATTTGTAACTGTCTGATATGCAATGACTGACATGCCGGGAGTACCACCTGTAAAGCCACCGGCAAATCCGCTCTGAACTGCTATGTTTCCTTGCGTATCAATTGATATTCCTATTTGCGTGTTAAGGGAAACGCCGCGACCTGCTGCGCTTTAGTGCTTTATCGATTTAGCGTAATGGCGCAGCATCATGGGGCAGTCTAGCACGGAATAGGGGTTCGCTGACGCTAGCACTTAGCCTCTTCTTTGGGAAAACCGGGTGCGGAGGGGGTGCGGCGGAAATGCCGCGATCCGCCGCACTGCCTCACCTCCACACCCGGCGCGAGGATAAGAGATTAAAGAAGAAATCAATAATACTGTTCGATCATACGAATCGTATCTGTATCGACATCACGGAACACATATTCTATCCCGTCCGGGATCTTTTTGCGTCCAATGTACTGCATTGGCGAATTCTTCCCCATTGGCCATTCGCCTCCTTGAATCCAGTACGGTCTCTTGTTATCAACGACATGAAACGCCTCTTTCAGCTTTCCGCGCAGTAACTCTATCTGTTTGCTTTTCGATTTAACCGGCAATTCTTCCATTACAATTTGATTCAAAAACTGTGTTACCTCAGGCCCTTCATAAAACGATCCGACTGCATCAAGGTATAGGCCGTGTGCTTCATAGTATTCCGTTGTGCACACAATTTCAGGATGGTAATACTTATATGTATCTTCAAACAAGGAGAAAATATTGAGAGCATCGCCGATTGTTCCATCGAAGCGAGTTAGTGCAAGCACAAACGCTAAGTAATCAAAATTGTATTGCTCCAATACAGAGTATGTAATTCGATTCCAGAACGGATGGTGCGGGTCCTTCTTTGCTTCCTGCGGGACGAAATGACGGATCGTGTCCCGCAGTGCCTGATCCTTCTGCAATGCCTGTGTAAACTCTGGCATAGGCAGCTGCCCTGTCAACATTTGTTCAATGATCTCCATTTTTTTCCTCCAAACTACGTTAATCTATGAATTAGCTGGTGCAGCGTTCTGCTGACTGGTGAATAGTTTTTAAAGTTATTCGCAATTCCCTCCCAGTGGTGTAACTGCACAGAATACCCATCCCAACCGATCGGAGCCAATCCTCTTCTCATTCGGTCAATATTATTCCCTGTTGCGGTATATGCACCGTAGTCTTGACCTTTTACCGCAGATTTCGCTGTGTTTTTCCAATAATTGCGTCTCTCTTTGTTCCATGCAGAATTATGATTACACGAATTATGCACCAACACACCATTGTCAGAAACATAATAGGTATGATAATCCGCAACCTGGAAGTTATAGACCTTGACAGGGCTTTCGAGCAGCTCATGCTGAACCTGTTCTACGACGACATACTCACCGTTGACCAGAACGAGAATATCGCCCGCGCGCATCTCTGAAATCCACCTAGTGCATCGCTATTCTCCTGTTTATAATACTGGTGCTGCGCTGCGCCGCTGCGGTAGGTCTTGCGGTCGAGCTGCGACAGGCGTCCGCCGGAATAGGTGTAGCCGATCGCCGCCACGCCCGACTGATAGGTGCTCTTGGCGCGGCCGCTGCTGAGGTAGTATTCATAGGTCGTCTGCCGCCCGGCCGCGTTCGTCGACGTCGCGAGCAGCTCCGTCTGGCCGTTATAGGTATAGGACGTCGTGCTGCCGTTGGCGTCCGGTTCATGGCCGCAGGATCATACCGCTGCGATGCGTCTGCGGTTCAAATAGTGCCGGAATCTTGCGTCGGAGTTCCCGCAGACGTTTTTCCTTTTGAGCCGCGAAGTTCGCTTCTGATAGATATACCACCCGATATGCCAAGTCCGTAAGCGCACGATAACGATGCCACCATTTTGCAAAACCCGCGCTTTCAAACGGAAGATACGCAAAATTCCGTTCTAAAGGCTCTTCCTCCCGCCGATCAAGCGGCAACCATGAACGCAGCCGCGTCTTCAAATGCTTCAGGCAGTATTTCACATAGTCCGGGTCTCGGTCTTTCTCTTGATTATAAATCAGCTCATCCAAAAAGCTTTCGGACTGTGGGTATATTCCGGCGTAGAACCATCGTTTGCGAAATTGAAATGCGTCCCAAGGACTATGGATTTCATCCAGCATTTGGCCAACTTTTTCCTCAACATAATCTCCGCCGAGCCTTTTGCCACCGTCCCCTCGTAGAAAATAGAGAACTGTGCGGTTTTGATGGTATTGTACTTTTTGATGCACCCAAATGCAAAAATCATCGTCCCGATCATTCCCGAAAATTCGCAGCGGAACGGGTGGGGATTGCAGATAAAGCGGCATTGCATACACAATCGGCTTGATTTGAATTGGGTCTTGATCTCTCCAAGATTGCAGCTGAACGGAAAAAAGGACGTCATCTCGCAGCATAAACCAATGAATGAGATCATTCTGATAGCTCACGAATCCAAACCGTTCCAAGAAATCTTGATAATACTCGCGTACCACGTCCTGTATGTCAAGAATAATTTCTTTTCTGATCGATGTGCCATATTACCACTCCCTGTTAACTATCTGCATATAAGCGACCACGGCTCTAAAGAGCCGCCATAATACGTTCCCCCACCGCTAAAGCTAACCGCTTGGGCAAAGTCCGACGACTAATAAACAAGACGTTGAAAACGCAGGTGCTGGCACCGGAGGTGGCGAGTAGCGCTCTCGCTCTTTTTCCTTTTTATATGGTTTTACTTTAACTTTTTGGGGTGTATAAACATAGTTGGGATTTGATTGATAATTCGCAGCAGTTACGCTATATGTAATTACTCCCGCTCTTGGAGTACAATAGGGAACCAAAAATGTTTCATCATATACATTTATCGTGAATTGTCCCGAAAATCTTCCCGCTTCCCCAACCTGTAATAGTTTGTCATCGTTTCTTAAATGACCCGTTGTATATCTTGCCAGTTGCGCCTCCGCCAAAAAGATGGAAGATATGGGTTTAACCTCCCATATTTTCCTAGGGAACCTCTGAATCAATCGGCTGCGGCGCTCAGCGGGTCTTTCGCCCCAACTT
>OIYG01002614.1_pt1 | contig 11174 bp, 17 predicted proteins | sample 1587861 | NCBI WGS metagenome assembly OIYG01 (sample SAMN03283272) | human gut metagenome | biome: human-associated habitat; material: feces | host: Homo sapiens | place: Peru | collected 2012 | reverse complement strand
CCTATAGCGGAATCAATATTTGGTGTTTTAAAAACAGGTCGCAATTACAATGGTTTAAAAAGATTAGGAAAAAGAAAATGCATTGTTGATTTAAATATCGAAGCAACAATCCACAATATTAAAATAATCCATAAAAAGAAATAATAAAAAAAAGAAAAAAATTTGAGAGTTTTAGGACACTCCCTTCTTTAAATTATTTTTTAAAATTTATTAAAACCTTATCAAAGCTTTCCATTGATCTTAAATCTTCATCATACATGACATAATTATCTAAATACCCTAAGTTTTCAATTTGGTTTTTTTGAATCATATCTTCAAAAGTGAACCAACCTAATAATATAACTGTGTTTGTTTCACGGAATAATCTGACTGAAATAAAAATATCTTTTGGATTATTCCTAGCTTGTTCTACCATTTCTAGTGTCCTAATATGGAAATCTTCAGTTCTTGTTTTAACATCGATTTTTAAAGAACACTCCTCATTTTTTAAAAGAAAATCATAATAGTCATGTTCATCAAAATTTGTTGAATCTTCTTCATAGTTGATATTGTTATCTTCGAAAAACATTTTAATTGCTTTTTCACCTAATTTTCCTTCAAGCATTTTTTGTTTTTTGTTTTTTAATCCTCCTTTATGAAAATCGTGCCTATTAGATGTGTAAGACTTAGATTTATTTGCATAATCATAAGCCTCGTTATATAATTCATCTGTAATTACATATTCTTTTTTTAATATCAATTTGTTCACCTTTAGTTTATATATTGTTTTTGACATTTATATACTAATTTTAAATTGAACATAGTAATAACATATTAAAAAAATATTAAAAATGTACTATTCTTTTTTTGATTATCATAATTAAAATTAACAATATGAATAACTTGTACATACTTACTGAAGAACGAGCCAAACCTCATGTTGTAAAAAGGATTTTAGAAATTTATTCAAATGAATATAATAAACAATTAAAAGTAAACAAGGGAATAAAAATAATTCCTAATATAAATTCTAATGAAATATTTAATAGTGAATATAAAATTGAAAATGCGGAAATAAATGGTATAGACAATATAATTTTAAAAATAGCTTCCGGTAATTCTAGTTTTGTAGATTTTTTAGTTTTTGAACAAAGTTCTGCTCCAAAAGAATGCAGCATCAATAATGAACATGATGGAAATAATTTAAAGTTACTCATTGAAGAAACAAAGACCAGTGATAAAGAGTCCAGAAACACAGGTGTTTATCAAAGAATGAGTAAATTCGTTTATGCGGATTATTTTTATCCTAATACTCCAAAAATCATGTTATACAACATTGCAGAACCAGATGATGATAAAACACCATCAGATACAAGCATATTTGGAACAAACATGTTACTAACCCAAAATGTTAAAATAATTGGTAAATCATTGAAATATTTTGATAAATTTAAAAGCATTGATGAATTAATTGAATATAAAAATGGCATGCGTCGCCCACCAAAAGGCAATGTTCCAATTCTAATAACTAAAGAAAACAATTCAATTAAAATATCTGGTCGATTGTCAAAACCAGCAAATGCGGGGAATATTGGTCATGATCCCAATATTGGTGCATTAACAGCAATTAGTAAAACATTGAGAAGTTTAGGTTGGGATAAAGACATTATAATTACTCAACATGGAGTCAAACAAGAGTATGTTAATAATGCAAGATCTAATAAATTTTTCAATATTGCTTCTATTCTCAATCTTAAACTTGAAGGAATAGACATAAGTAGCACAAAATCAAATTTAAAGCAATATTGGCATTATGAAAAAAATTCTGAAAAAATGGGTACAATCTTATTACATTTAATTGGAATAACAGACTCTCCAAGAACTGAAGCCATATATGAAAATCATGCAGGTTGTGAGAGAGGATATTTCTACACTTCTAGTGGACAAGCCCTAGCATTACCTAAAAAAGATAAAAACGGCGTTAATCTGTATTTACCTGATTTAATATTAAAAAATGATGATAATAAAGAAATCTTATTAATCGAAGGAAAACAATCTTCAACACTTAATCAAGGATTAAAAGAAATTAAACACTTTGAAGCTATTGAAGACGAATTTATTAAAAAGTATTATCCCAGTTATTCAATTACCCGATGGGTAAGTACTTATGGTGAAAACATATATGGAAATGGCATTCACCCCAAAGTGTTATTCCATTTAAATAAAAACGGAACCTTTTTATTAAATGAAAAGACTCCAGCATGGTTAACAGATTTAATCAAAAGAATTGAAGTTTCTAATTAAATAACTACATTATTAAATATCTTGAGAAATATGGTAAATTTATACATACTTGCAGAAGAACTGCCCAAATCAGAGATTTTAATCCAAATATTAGAATATTATTGTGCGCAATTTAATAAAAAAATTAAATCAATAAATAATCCAGTTATATTGCCAGTATTCACAAATAAAAAATTTAATTACAGATATAAATTTTTAGATTTTAATATTGAAGACATTAATCAGATTAATATTGAAATTGTTTCAGGAAAATCTAGTTTTGTAGATTATTTAATATTTGAACAGGATTCTAGGCCGAAAGAACATGATTTAAATAATGATAATGATGGAAATCAGTTAAAATTAATTATTGAAGAAACAAAAACTAATGATATTGAATCTAGAAACCAAGTTTTTCAAAGAATTTCAAAATTTATTTATGCTGAACATTTTTATAAAAACGTTAAAAAATTAATGTTTTATAATATTCAAATTAATAATGAAAATAAAATACCAACAGATAGTAATAAATTAGGAATTAATATCTTATTAACATTAGATGTTGATATAATTGGGATTAATAAAGAGTATTTTAAACCATTTGAAGATGAAAAGGAGTTAATTAAATTCAAAGATGATATGAACCTACCTAATCATACGAATATACCAGTTAAGATTACTCCTTGTGAAAATCAAATTTTTATTTCTGGAAGTTTGGAAAATCCAAGAGGTTCTGGAAATCTAAATCATGATCCTAATAAAGGCCAATTACCTGCGTTAGTTAAAGTATTGAGAAAATTTGACTGTAATGAGGAAATAATTATTATAAACCATGGCGTAAGTCAACAAACCATAGATAGAAGTAGAGGAAATAAATTTTTGTTTTTAGCTAAAATTTTAGATTTTAAATTGGAAAATATTGAATTGCCTGAAATAACCCTACCTACTCAATATTGGAGATATAATATAAAATTAGAAAAAAATGGAACTATGTTACTCCATTTAACAAGTATTTTCAATAATCCTCACACAACTGCAATTTTTTATAATCACGGAGGGGGTGAGTTAAGTTATTTCTATAACTCAAATGGGGAACCCACTCAATTATCACAGAAAGATCTTCCAGATTTAATATTAAAGAACGAACTTTCAAAAGAAATATTAATAATTGAAGGAAAAACAATCGATAAACTTCAAGAAGGCTTAGATAAACTTAATGACTTTGATTCGATTGAAGAAGATATTTTAAATCAATACTCTGATTATAAAATTAACCGTTGGGTTGTTACTTGTAATGGAATAATATCTAAACAGGATTTGCATCAAAAACAATTATTCCATTTAAATGAAGATGGGACTTATTTCCTAAACGAAAAAGCCCCACAATGGTTAAATGAATCATTTGAAAGAGTAATTAATTACTAATACTTCTGTATTTTTTTCTTTATCTTTATTTTTTTTATGATAATTAGAATTACTATAATCTGAATTAATATCTAATACAGTAAACTCATTTGCTTCAATCCAATCCAGCAATAAATCATTTTGTCTTCCATCATGAATGGTCACATTAGATAATGCAAAATCAATTCCTCTTTTATCAAGTTTAGATAATAAGTCCAATAGATTTTTTTCTTCTTTTATTGTCCAGTTTTTAAAACCTCTATTCCCATCATTATATGAACCAGTAGTTATCAAATAAGGAGGGTCGCAATAAACAAAGCTATCTTCAGTTAAAATAGAATAATCTAAGATTGTAAAATCTTTATTTAAAAATATTATATCTTTTTCGTGGATAATATTGATATATTGTATTAATCGTTCTTTCATATTCTTTGTAAATGAACTACGATTGGTTCCATGTGGATTATTATATTCTCCACTATTATTAAATCTAAATTGGTAGTTAAATGAAAAGGATATTAAAATATACAAATCTAATGGAAATTTTTCATCAGTTTGATTATACTGATTTCTAAATTTCAAGAACCCCTCTTTTTCATCTTTTCTTATATTATTCTTTTCAATTGTGGTTTCGATATAATTAATAATATCATTACAAGAATTATCTTGAAGATATTTAAATAAATCAACTAAAGGAGTTAATTGGTCATTATAAATAATTTTTGAAGCGTCACTGTTAATACCAACATTAAATCCCCCTCCAAACATATCTACAAAAATATCATTGTTTTCAGGGAAAGCTGTGAATAATTGGGGCAGTATTTTATGTTTGCCGCCGATATAATTAAACGGACATTTTAAAAAGTCTTTTTGGCCGTATTTTATTTCACCAATAGGAGTTAATTCGTTTTTTGGTTTTTTCAATGAATTATTCTTTAAATCAAATGATGATTGGACTGTCTTCATTAATATCCTCCTAATGTTGTTTGAATAGCTTTTTTGTTCCTAAATAATTTTTTATCTTTTATTCCGGGATTTTCCACATCTTTTTCAACAAAAAATAGAAGTTCATGTAAATCTTTTTTGGATTGTTTTTTTTGGCTTTTAAACTTTCTATATTCAATAGGTTTTGCTAATTTATAAGTTTCAGCAATTCCATGTTTTCTAAATATCTCTTCAATTTCATCTATAGTTAAAATTCCATCAGTACTATAACTCATTATAATATATTGAAAATCTGCATTTTCAATTATGTCGTCTAAAGCATTATATACATCTTTTTTGCGACAAAACCTGGAAATTTGATCTTTATAATTTCTCATTCCAGAAACGCCTTTAATTTCAGGATAATCATATTTAGCAATTGTTTCCAAAACATGATAGTTCGGAGGATATTGCCTTGTATTATATGGTGGATCAAGATATAAAATATCTCCTTTAATTTCTCTAATCAAATCATGAGCATTTAAATTATAAGATACATTTTCTTTTTTATTATCTAAAATGTTTAAATTTTGTAATTTAAATAGATTGTATGTTCTTTTGTCCCATGTTTTTAGATAAGCACCATAAACTCCAGCAATATTAGAGTAATAAGGAACAGTTTCAATTAATACGGCCAATAAATAAAAATATTCATTTTCAGAAATTATATTATCGTCTAACCATCTATTTAATAGTATCCTTATTAAATCAATCCTTTTTCCTGTTTCAGGTTTAAAATACATTCTGTCACAATCATCTGATGAAGGAGTATAATTATTATACACGAATAATTCTTCATCGTTAATATTATACTTACTTTGAAGTGCATCTAAAGATGTATTCTCTAAATAATTAATTAAATCATCATAATTATTTAAATTTAGTTCTTTTCTAAGTTTATCAAAAGTAGGAAAGATATTGTTGTCAATAGTTGCTTTTTGCAGCACATATGAAAAATATAATAAATCATTGGAGATTATTTGGTAATCTTTTTTGAAATATCTTGCTACAGATGAAGTTCCAGAAAAAATATCGCAAAAAATCATGTCTTCATAATATGGAACATTTTCATTGATGAACCTTTCAATATTATCTAAAAGTGCAGTTTTATTTCCTATAAATCTCATTATATCGACCTTATTGTAAAATATTAAGAACTGTTTTTCCAGTTTCGGTCAAAATATACATTCTACCTTTTGAATCATTCTCATTAAGACATAGAACAAAATCATGATCTTTTAAATCTTTTAGCAATGCACTAACATGATTTAAACGAATATCAGTTTCATTAGCTATTTCTGATGGGATTTTAATTCCTTCATTTAATGATTTTAGAACTTTATATCTATTTTTCGACATTTTAATGTATGCAATATGTTCAATAATTTCCTTTTCCATGTTACTATGTTTATAATACAAATTTATATAATTCCTACTATATAATTAATATATTTTTAATACATTATTAATATGTAATGTTATTTATAGATATTTCTCATTAATATAAATTTCTAATTATCAAAAAATATTTTTTTAAAAAAAAGTAGACTCTTTCAAAAACTTTGTTGATTTGAAATTTTTTGATGAAAGTTAGTTTTGAATTTTTAATTCCGTTTAAAAATAGTTAAATTTAATAAATAATTGGAGTAAAAGTTTTTATCATGCCAAATCAAAAAACAATTACTCCAATAGTATTTTAGATGTTAAACAATATATATTTTATGATTCTGATGAGGGATTTGTCCTTTCAGACCCTCGTTTTGTGAAAATTTTAAATCCTGTCAAAAGGCTCTAAAATCTTTTGATTTAAGTTTTAAAAAGGATGTTCCTTATTTTAAAATGAGTTTACCTAGATGCCCTCATTGTAGAACTCGTCATATTATTAAATATGGTTTTACAGAAAGAAATTTAGTATTTAAAGAAATAGGTAAAACTAATGTGAATGTTCAGCGTTATATTTGTAAACGGTGCGATAAAACATTTCAAACTGATTTAACAAATCTTGTTGATAAAAATAGCAATTTTACGAACGAATTGAAAAGTGAATATGAATATTTAATTTCAGATTATTTAGAAAGTTTTAAAAATGTTTGTAAATCCTTTAAAAAGTTTTTTGGAATCACTGTTTCACATCAAACAATTGAAAATTGGCTTTTTGTTAATTAAAACATTTTAGAATTTGATTTAGGACGTTGATCAGGTTATTATATCTTTGATGTAGAATGGATAAAAATCAATGAAGAATGGAAATATCGTCACACATTACTTTATTCTATTTCTAATTGCATTGTAGACAATGCAATTTACGATACTGAAGGTGAAACAACAGTTGAAAAGTTTTTAAGAGAATCCACAGCAAATAAAAATAAAAAAGCAATCACAACAGATTTAGATAAAAAATATTCCACAATTATCCCAAAACTAGGTTTCAAACACCAATTATGCATTTTTCATACTAAAAAAAGCTTAAATAAACAATTAAAAAATTTTAAAGATAAAAATCGTCTTTCAGACGAAGAATATCAAGAATGTCACAAACAACTGAAGATGATCAAAGATTTATTCGATTTAAATGACTATGATGAATTCAAAAATGAAGTACAGTCTTTAATTAATCGTAAAGATGATTTTAATCTACTTATTTATAAAATAATTAGAAAATTCATCTTTCCAAGATATAAAAGCTCCATTTATCACTTGAAAGATAATAAAATTGAAAAGACAAGTAACAAAATTGAAAAGACAAGTAACAAAATTGAAAAGACAAGTAACAAAATTGAAAATGCTTTCCAAAAAACAATGCCAAAATCCAGAAAACGGACATTCAAGACCAAACGAGGTGTTTTAAAACAAATATATCGCAGAGATTTGATCTAAAACCAAAATCACAAAACCGATTTTGAAAATCAACAAAGCTTTTGAAAGAGTCAAAAAGTAGCCATTACATATAAATCTTTATATAAGTAATAAATAATATAATAAAGAATTTAAGTGGAGGACAAATTTAATGACGGATTCAATTATTTTACTTGAAGAGAGAAAAGAAGTCCCAACTTTCTTATTAGGTGAATGTACAATACTGCAACTACTGTAACTATTCCTACTGGAGAAACTCCAGGATATGAGTATGCTGGAAACAAAGTTAAAGTCGATGATGCTGTAACTTTATCTGCAAACTCAGATATTGGAAAACCAACTGTTAAAAAATATACTGCAGCTGAAGGCGAGATCATTTTAGGCATTGCAGTTAACGATTCAGTTACAATGACTGGTGGTAAAAGAAAAACAGCCATCCTTGTATTATGACATTTATTCAGATTAAAATTAGCTAGTGGTTTATCAAAACATTGCCGTTAATGACAAAATACCTCTAACTAGTATTGGAGTTATTAAATTTGATGATGGCGAATATATTGCAATGCATCCTGTAGCTAGCTCAGATGATTACAAATACATTGAAGTATTCAGACCATACGATATTGGCACCACAGGCCAAACTTAAGGTGGTAATGAATGATTACAAAAGGAAATGATACTAAAGTTCAAAATGATGTAATAGCTCAAACCATTACTGATGAAACAGAAAAAAGATTAAAGTTAGCTAGATTGTTTCCTAAACAGGAAATCAAAGAGAACTCCAACTACTACACATATTTCAGACAAAACATTAATCTTGATGAAGCTATCAAAAAAGTTTACTTGGGAAGCTAAAGATATTGCTCCAGGTGCATCTTTGCAAGAAGTTAAACATCAGAAAGCCAGTAACTGACACCATCTTCATTGACACTGTTGGTGGAGTGTTGAATGTCAATAAAGACGTGTTTGATTCAGATATTGTTTCATTTGAAGACTTGTTAGGTGATGTGGCTACAGTTATTGATAATCATATTGGATATAACATCTACGATACTTTGATTAGCTCTCCAAACGTTCCTGTTTACAATACTCGTGAAACTCAGGATACTATGAATGCCTATGGTAAATTTGTCATCAAAGCGTAGGAAGCTTTCAAAGGTAATGCAGGAGGCAGGTGCTGATTTAACAATAATGGCAGAGTCATATAAAACATTAAGCTATGTCAAACAATTAGCTTACTCATCCAACAAGTTAGTTCAACCTGTAGAGGACATTAAAGAATACTATGGTATTGATAACATTAATCTTCTCGGAACTACACAAGCAGATGGTGGATTTTTAATAGGTGTCAAACAATACATAGGTTTTAATCTGAGGAATGCACCATTAATAGTATTGTATTCCAAATCTTCTGAAACTACTGTTGCACCTCTTACAAGCGATAAAAACATTCTGATCTATCTAATCATTGAAATCATGCGTAAAGACATCTACGATGAGTTACCTTAATATACAAAGTTATTTATACAATCAAAGCAGGTATATTATTAAATAAACCAAGTCTTGCTTTAAAAGGTACTTGCAGGCCTAAGATGTGAATGTTAATGTTAACTAAAGGAAATGATACTAAAGTAGAAAATGAAGTAAGGGCACAAATCGTTGTTGACACTTCAGCTAAATGGATGAAATTCACCAGATTACTTCCAAAGCAAGAGATACAGGAAAACAGTCAATATTATACTTACATGTCACAAAGAGTCAATATCGAAGAAGCTATTCAATCTGGCGTATTGGGTGAGGCCAAAGACATTGCTCCGGGTGCTACCCTTCAGGAATTAATGTCAGAAAACTAATTTCAGAAACTGTCTCCATTGATACTGTTGGTGGAGTATTGAATGTTTCCGCTTAAATGCTTGATTTCAATTTAATCTCCGTTAATGATACGCTTCATGATGTTAGTATTCTTATCGGCCGTAGTATTGAAAAGGCAGCTATTGGCATGATAATGAATTCATCAAAGGTTGCCACCTATAATTTCCAAGCTGGCGATGATACTGGCATGACCATCCTTAAAGCTCAAGTGAAGTTCAAAGAATCAGCTGGAAGCTATGCTAACTTAAATAACATGGCTGTAATCTATAAATCATTTACCACTTTAAAATCAGATATATTCGAAAGCAACCACAAAGTCGAACCAGTTGAATTAATCAAAAGCTATTATAATGTCGATAATATTGATGTCCTTGGAACTGTTGTCTGTGATGGTGGTTCAGAGATAGGGGACAAAACCTACATCGGTATGGACTATATTAACTCTGGAATGAAATTGTTATGCTCCAAGACTACAGGAACTACCGTTGCACCTTTAGGTCCTGACGGTGAGATGTATGACTTCTATCCTTTGATTGAATTCCTTCGTAAAGATATTCGTGATGAATTGTCGATGTACACCAAACTCTTCATCCTGTCAAGCGTTGGTTACTGATGAATGCACCTAACAGAATCATCAAAGGTAATTTCAGAGTATAAAACTATATTTTATCTCCTAAATATTAGTGAAGTTTTAATAGCTTTACTAATTCTTCTACTCATATTTTTTTATATGTAATAATCGCCATAGTTGTATACTGGAGGCTATAAAATGAAACTGATATTAGATACTGAAAATTCATATCCAGCAACAATAACCGTTAAAGGAAAGGAAATAATGTTGCTGTTAATTGAATCCAACATGTTGATTGACAGTTCTCAAATAGCTCAGATATTTGACAAGAAAGAAAAGACTGTAGCTACTAAAGTTTAGAAATCCAAGTTGGAGAAATATGAAACTGATAATGTGAAGATATTAAAGAATTATGGATTGATGCATCCGGATGCAATCAAACCAAGACCATTTTATAATCTTCGCTAAATACTGGAAGGATCTGCACAATATTACTTCAAACAAATTGATAACATTGATCTTATTGAGGTTATTGTTAGGTAGCTATTGGTAAGCATCGTGAATGGAATCATAATAGAGTCATTAAATTATAGTATTGGAAAATAATATATGATATTATGCATTTATTAGAATAGTTTATTAATCAATTAATGAATTGATTTGAGTGTAGTACATTATTATTTAGAGTTCATTAAATATTTTAAATTATATCTAATAATTAATCTATTTTAATATTTTTTTATGTAACAATGGATGTATAATCAAAAAATAAATGAGTTAAAATCATACATTTCTGGTTTGTTCTTTTATGTTTTGATTTGTATGTATACTTAAATTCATGTTTTGACTGTTGTAGTGTATTCACATTTTTATTCTTAAGATGATTATTTAACTTTTCAATAATTTCATTAATATTTTTAAGATTTTTTGGAATTTTTTCAACAAAACAAATCATTCCAGCATAGTTGGTTTTTGGAGAATATTTCATATTTATGAATTCAAGGATTCCATTTTCATAATAATCTTTATAGTTTGGTGTATTTCCAAACCGTTTACATTCAATTGTATGATAAAATTCATCATTAAAGTCATATTCATATAATTTAGTATATTCGATTTTTATATCCAAACGACCTTTTCCGTTACCTTCATCTTCTTCAGATTCTTTATTTAGCACGACAAAATTTAAACCATATTTAAATCTTAATTTTTTCATTGCTCTAAC
>OIYG01002608.1_pt1 | contig 11193 bp, 7 predicted proteins | sample 1587861 | NCBI WGS metagenome assembly OIYG01 (sample SAMN03283272) | human gut metagenome | biome: human-associated habitat; material: feces | host: Homo sapiens | place: Peru | collected 2012 | reverse complement strand
AAGCACTGGCATCGCTAAAAGGCTGTTTTTTATGTTTTTGTTTCTGTGCCCCCAGTATTTTTCCACTAAACCAAAAATAATTACAGGCGGCACACGCTATTGTGTACCGCCTGTTTTGGTTTTGTGATATACTACAACGAGAGGGGATTAGAGGGCTGCTACCTTATAAGCGCGGCCACCCACCTTCACGATATATACTTTTCCGCTTTCGAGGGTGATTGAGTTCACACCCACCTTACCGTTCACCACTTGGCGTGTGCGACCTTCAACGCTGAACACGTAGATAGGTGCATTTTGTGCCAAAGTCACGTTCACAATGTAGCCCACTGCGCTCACTTGTGGTTCGCCGTTAACAGTTGCATCGGTGATACCAGAGGGCTCTTGCAAATCGGCATATTCAATTTGTGAAGTTTCCGACTTTTCTTCGCCACCGAAGCCATCGAGACGCCAGCCAGTTACGGTGTAGCCATAACGTGTGCCTGCCACAAGGTTGCTGAAGTTGTAAGAAGTGGTTTGAGGATTTTCAATCTTGATTTCTGGGAGAGTTACGGTGCTGATGTCGCCCTTGTTGACCTTTTGAGTCACTTCTACCTCATCGAGGAGGAATGGCTTCATCTTGTTTTCTTCAAATGAGAGAATGGTTTCAGAGTCACCGTCCTTCATTTCCCAAGTTTCGTCGATATTGCCATTAGCATCGAAAGTGGCTTTGTGCATCACCAACTGGTTGTTTTCCATATAACCAACGTGGTAGATGCTCAAGATGTCGCCAGGAGTGCCATGAGCTTTCAAACGCACGGTGTATGCGCCACCGTTGCGAGAGAGATTCATGCTTGGTGAGTGAACATACGACATGTTCATTGGGAAACGACCGCTATTAGCGCCAAGCATACCTGCTGCAGCGATAAGGTTGCGACCACTCCAACCTGGGCAATCGGTCAAATCATCTGGAGTAGTAACTGAAGTGATTGGCGATTCGATTGTGCCATCGAGCGATTTAGAGAATTTCTCGTTAAGAGCAGAGAACACGCCTGCTTCAGCAGCCACATCGTAGCGATATGGTTGCAAATAGTAGCCCTTAGCCTTTGGCAGATATTCCCAGTTGGCAGTGAATGCGTCAACGCCCACATTGCTTGCAGGAAGCACCTTTACCGACAAGAAGCCATCTACACGCATAATGCCCGACATTGGAGATACCTCGTTGCCCTCCTTTGCCTTCACATAGTAGTAGTAAACTGCTTCTGCGTCCAAACCGGTAGCGTCGTAGTGGTCTTCGGTGGTTGGCTGGTCGGTGAGCACATACACAGGTGCTTTATATTCATAAGAGATAGAGTTAACAGAGATGTCGCCCACGTTGTGAGTGTCGTCTTTCTTGATGGTAATTTCAATCTTACCGATATTGAGTGGAGTGTAACCAAATGCCTCTGACAAAACAAAGTCTTGACGGCGTGCAAAGTAGATGGCAGAGATGTCGCCTTGGGTAAGGAGGTCACCTTCCTTGTCATACACCTTAATATTAAACACACTTGAGTTGTCCTCTGTCACACCTTCTGCATGAACGAGGTTGGCATTAAGCACATACTTTGAGAGATTGCCACCAACGAGAAGAGGGGTAACAATCTTGTCGCCTGTGGCATCAAGTAAGAGGTGGTTTTTGTCGTTGTAGTAAACCACTTCAGTGGTGCCGTTTTCAGCAAGGTCCACAGTCCAATCTGCTGGCAAGTTAGGATTAGTGGTGTCGAGCTTGCCGTTAGATTGATTCACTTTGCTGAAATCTTCAGTCACGCTCACCATGTCGGTGCCCAAAGTGTAGAGACTAAACAAATACTGGCTGCTACCGTTAGCGTTCCACTGTGCAGTAAACGAAGTACCCTGATAGTTGTCTGGAATTACAACTTGAGGCGTTTTTGGGGCTGCAAAAGTCGAACTCACTGCAGTAAGCAGCAGTGAAAGCAAGAAGCAAATTTTCTTCATGTCGTAAATGAATTTTAAACCTTTTTCCCCGAGTGCAAATATAAGTACACAGAGGGTGTCGGGGTAATTGCACACCTCCATATCACATGATCGCTAAATTTCCCACAATCATACTCTGATTGCAAAGATAGGCAAAAAATATCAATATAATATCGGAATACGCTATAATTTTGCGCAAATCGCTACAATTTCGCATCAATTTCAAAACAATTCCACCAATTTATCACAGGAAACGCAATTTTCCCGATTAATAATGCAGCGAGGGCTGAAGCATTTCCACTTCAGCCCTCGTTATTTTTTCACATTATTATATGTGTCGCTTTTATTTTGCCATGCAGGCTTCTATTGCATCGGCAAGTTTCTTGCCTTGCAAACCGCGTGAAATGATGCGACCTTCTGGGTCGAAAATAATGATATGAGGAATACCCATGATGCCGTAAATCTTGGTTGGTTCAGTGAGCTTCTGGTTGCCCACAATCACAGGCCAAGGAATATCGAGTTGTGTCATAGCGCGATGTGTGTCGGCTGGAGCATCCCAAACTGCCACACCGAGGAAGTTCATTCCCTTGCCATTGTATTTTTCATACATCGCCTTGATGTTTGGAATCTCGCGGCGGCATGGTCCACACCAACTTGCCCAGAAGTCAACCACTGTGTAGGTGCCTTTACCCACATAGTCGCTCAATTTCACGGTAGTGCCATCTTCTTTAGTGACGGTAAAATCGGTGTACATCTGACCCTCTGCCGTTACGGCTTGCGCCTTCACATTGTCAACGGCATCTTTCACTCGCTTCAATTCCAAATACGATGCTGGCACATTCTTCAATTCTTCCTCAAGTTGTGAAAGATTAAGTGGCTTACACATCAAATAATTGTAGAATGCCCAAGGACCGATGGCGTTGGTCTTGTTTTCTTCAAAAGCCTTGTAGAAGTGTGTGGCAGCCTCTTCATCGGTGCGCACATTTTCCATCGCCTTCTCCATATTGTTGATATAGTCGTTGAGTGGAGCGCCTGAAGCCACCTTGGTAGCCCAATCCACGGCGATAGCGCCATCTTCCACCACCATACCGCAACGCTTACCATCAATGATAAGGCGTGCGAAAAACGACTCTTCAATTTCACCCTTAATCACACAACGCTTACCATGCACAATGCCAGTGGCAAGAGTATCGCCAGTGTCGTAACTGGTGAGATACGCTGTGGCATTATTGAGCGACACGTCGGGAAATCCGACTGTGATTTTATAGCCTCCTGCAAATGCACTGCCGATTGCCAGTGCCGAGGCAAATACTGAAACGAGAATTTTCTTCATATCTTTATCAAATAATGTAGTTAAGTTTTGCCCACGAAGATACAAATATTTTCCAATATGGCAAAAAACTAAGCCACGCTATACCTATTGACAATATTATGCTTTAAGTTACATCTCGGCTGAAATGCACCAAAAATTCAAATGAATGACCAAGCAGATTACGTCATAACGTAGGGACATGCCTTTGGCATGTTTCGCTGCAAACGGCAAAGTTTCAAGGCATCACCCAACATGCCAAAGGCATGTCCCTACGCTATGGCGTTATCGTTTGGGGATTTATGCAACCTCCTTCACCGAAATTTTCTACTGAGCCCTTGAGAGGAGAATGGTGGGTGGTGGGGAGGAAAAATGGCAACGCCGGGCGCTGCTTGGGGCTTGCGCTCGGCGTTGGTGTTTTAAGTTTTGGAAGCCGCGTTTGTGAGGCGGCTTTTAGTATGGAGAATTTATACTATTTCACCACTTGCTCTTTGGTGAACTTCACTGTGCCGTTGCTGTAAACGGTCTTCACGATGTAGAAGCCTGATTCTGGCACGTTAGCGCCGAGGGCAGCACCGCTTACGGTGAAGTATTCCTTAGCCACTACTGCATAGTTGGTGTCGAGGTCTATAGAAGGCAGTTCTGTCGCTACAGGAGGTGTTACCTCATCTATAGAGAAATCGGTGAAATAGACGGCGTAAGTGGGACCTATCAGTTTACCAGTTACCTTTAGACAGACATAACATTCTGCTGGAGCCGACTCGATGTTAAGTGTTTGTGCTTTGGGAGAGTTTTCTCCATCAAAATAGGTATCAATATCGCCTAAATCTTGAAGCACCTTGGCATCGGCGTTAGGGGCATCCTTGAGCAGCACTTTCACCTTTGAGCCTTCCAGACGCTCATAAGTCCAATCGGTAGTAATACCTAATTTTAAGGTATATGAGGTGCCTGGCTTTAGTGTCACCTTATCCAATATGAAATATTCTACATTAAGCGTACCTGGGTTGGCCTTTAAGTTTTGTCCCAGATACATGTAATATCCAAAAGCGTTGTTGCCATTCTTAGATAATAATTCTGGGAAACCATCTGCCTTTGAGATGCAATTTTCAGAATTATCTTTGTACTGGACGTGCTCATTAACTTTATTCCATGCCCATTCAGGTTTCCATACAGCAGCACGAACAGATGTTGCCATGATCCATAAGAGGAGTGTTGTTAAAAAGATTTTTTTATTCATAGCCTTTTTTTTATTATTATGTTTTTTTATTAATTATGTTTGCAATGATTATAACCTCATTTTATAGTTTCTTATTGATTATTCTGCAAAGTTATAAATTATTTTTATTTATGCAAATTTTTGCTAACGAAAAGTGACGAAGTCAGGAAAAACTAAGCCACGCATAGAAAATAGGGAGGGCTGAAACCTTGATTGGCTTCAGCCCTCCGCTATTGATTGGATATCTGTGGTGAATTACTTCACGATAGATTTGTAGAGAATCGACTGGATATTTGTGCGTGCGCTCACACGGCCAAAGTTGGGGTTGTCGCGAGTGGGCGATACACGGTTGCACAAGAAAATGTAAATCATATCAGTCTTTGGATCCACCCAGAAGCAAGTGCCAGTAAATCCGGTGTGTCCTACAGTTTCGGGGCTCGCCTCATCGCAGGTTGACGACCATTCGGGCTTGTCGATGCGTGGTTTGTCGAAACCTAAACCACGATGCGAGTTGGGACTCTTTGAGGTGAGGAATGTTTCTACGGTGGATTGCTTCAAATAGCGGTCGCCACCATACACACCACCGTTGAGCCACATTTGGAAGAGTTTGCAAAGGTCGTTGGCATTTGAGAACAAACCGGCGTTGCCCTGAACACCGCCAGAGAATGCGGCAAGTTCGTCGTGCACATAGCCATGGATATGCTGACGGCGGAGATAGGTATCTACCTCAGTGTAAGCAATCTGGTATTGTGGGAACTTCTCAAGTGGGCGATACATGGTGTGGTAAGCACCCAGTGGAGCGAAAATGCCGTCTTGAACGAATGTGTTGAGCGGCTGCTTCGTTACGTTTTCCACCGCATTTGCCAGCAAACTGAAATTCAAGCAGCTGTAGAGATATTTCTTTTCGCCCAAAGTAGAGGTGTAGATGCGAGCCATGATTGAATCGTAAGTGGCTTTGCTGCCCCACAATCCCTCAGCGATAGGCAAGTTAAACACATCGGTCTTTTTGCGTGAAAGAATGTCGGTACGGAGTTTTGCCTTCTTATTGCCATAGGCGTTTTTCATCACCCAAATGGTGTTGTATTCGTTTGGCGTGGTAGAGATGAGTGGACCGTTGTAAGTTTTGGGGTCGAACATCATCTGCCACATGTTGAGTGATGGTGGCATACCGGTTTCGTGATACAAGAGCTGGCGGAAGGTCATATCCTTCTTATCTTCCACTTTAAGCCCTGGAATGATGTCGCTTGCAGGCTCGTCGAGTTGGATTTTTCCTTCGTCGTACACCTTCATCACACCGCTGAGTGTGCCAGTTGCCTTCGAAACAGAAGCCAGGCCATAAAGGGTGTTGTTGGTAACAGGAATTTCCACACTGTAGTCAATTTGTCCGTAAGCACGCTTGCAAACCACCTTGCCATGTCGAGCCACAACCACCTGACAGCCTGGAAATGCCTTTTGCTGCACGCCGTAGTTGCAAACCGAGTCGATTTTAGCTAACAAATCGCCGCTGAAACCCACTTCCTGTGGAATGGTGTAACCGAGGCGGCAAGCTTCGTAAGTCACGCCAGTGCCAGCCTTCAACACACCATTGCCTGTTTTCATATCCATAGGGAGCACACCTTTTGCAGCATTGCCGCCGAAAATGGTTTGTGCCAAATAATCTTCATCGGTCATGGTAGTGCCATAGGTCACAAGTGAAGCCTTCACCTTGTCGCTACCCATCAAGGAACCTACCAAGTCGAGTTTTTCAGGATGGCACATGGTAGCCACAATCACATCGCCACCAACGCTTGCCAATTGCTTTGCGGCATTCATATATGCCTCGGCAGGTGTAGCCACACACACAATAACGGTGTTGAAGCCACCTTTGGCGATTTTCTGCTGGAGCGCATCGAGCGAACCTACACGATTGTAGTCGAATACTGTGGCTTCGGCATAGTCGGTGCAACGGCGCGCGAACATCGACTTTACGCCATTTTCATTACCCATCACCACCACAGCAATTTTGCGGTTGTTCAAATTCTTCAAAGGGAGAATATCGTTAGCCGACTTCACCACAGTCACAGCAGATGCCACCATCTTGCGTTGGAGCACCTTTGATTCAGGGGCGTTGATGTCAGCCACAATGTTGGCGAGGTCGATTTGAGGTTTGGTGTCTAATCCAAGAGCGTATTTGAATCGGAGAATCTTCTTCACTCTCGCGTCCACATCTTTCTGCTTAATTTTACCAGCGGCAATCGCTTGCTTGATAGCGGCAATTTCAGGTCCCACCTCGTTAGGCATGAGCAGTATGTCGTTGCCAGCGAGGAATGCGTTCACACACACAGAGCCTTTCACCTCTTTTGCACCTTCCATACCGAGCGCATCGGTGAAGATAAGTCCATTGAAGTGCATCTTCTTTTGCAAAAGATTGGTGACATACGCCTTCGACATGGTGCCTGGCACACGACGCTTATCAATAGCAGGAATATAGAGGTGCGCCGTGAGGCAACCACCCAAACCGGCATCAATGTATTGCTGGAATGGAGCGAAATCGTATTGCTTCAATTCTTGGAGCGACTTGTTGATAACTGGCAACTCAAGATGCGAGTCGGCTGTGGTGCTGCCATGGCCAGGGAAGTGCTTCATCACTGAAAGCACGCCACCATCTTCCATACCACGGGCGAATGCCACGCCGTGATTACCCACCAAAGTGGGGTTTGAGCCATAGGCACGAGTGCCAAGCACAGTCTTTTGGCGGTCGATAACGTCGAGCACAGGGGCGAAATTCACATTCACACCCATGCGCTTACATTCGCGAGCCACTTCCTGACCGTATTCGTAGAAGAATTTGTCGTCGCTGATAGCACCTAAAAACAGGTTGCGAGGAAACTTTGGAGCATTTTCCAATCGCATTGAAAGCCCCCATTCCGCGTCGAGGGTGATCATCAATGGCACTTTCGACAACGATTGGGCGTAATTGGTGAGTTTTGCCTGAGTCACAATGTCGTTTTCGTTGTAAATCAGACCGCCAATCTTGTAATCAGCCACATACTTTTTCACTAAAGTCTCGGCATCGGCGCCGCGTGGGTTTACAGCCATCACTATCAACTGGGCAATTCGCTCATCGGGTGAAAGCGACTTGAATGTGGAGTTCACCCACGATTCCATAGCCTTTTTGTCAACCTTGTTGAAAATAGCGGGCTGACGCTTGGCTCCCACAGAAACTGTGGCTGTCATCAACACAGCCACAGCAATAAGTAAGATTTTCTTGAAGTTCATTATGAAAATTTGATAATATTATTTTTTCACAAAACGAGGAGTGTCTTTTGCATCAATAATCTTGCCTTGGGCAGTGAGTTGCTTCACATATTCAAGCATGTGCTCGCCGTAAGGCTCTGTGTCGGTGAAAAGCACCTTACCATTGCGGAGCGAATCCATATAGTCGCCACCGTTGGCAAGGAAGTTGATTGTCACCAACTTATACGACTGTTCGGGTTTGATTTGCTTGCCGTTTAGTTTTGCGCTCACAATTTCGCCCTTGGCATTATACACCACTTTAGCCTCTTTGCTCACAGCGTCGCCACCGCGGTTAGCCATCACACGGAATGCCTCAATCAGGTCTTTACCCTTAATATCGAGCACCACGAAGCGGTTGTCGAATGGGAAGGTAGAATTAATCAAACCTTCCGAAACCATACCCTTAGGCATATCCTGACGAATACCGCCCTTGTTCATGATAGCGAGGTCAACCTTGCCGGTGTAGAGGGTTTTGATAATATCCATAATGGCATCCGACAGCCAGTTCTGGTATGCTTGGCTGTCCAAGGTCATTTCGCGTGCGCTTTGCGCCACTGGTGCATTCATGATTGAATCCACCTTGTGCTTGTAAGGAGCAAGCCAATTTGCGAAAGCTGTGTATTGCTTAGCGGCTTCATCGTAGGCTGAAGTCACTTTAATGTGGCGATATTCCACCTTGCCAGTTTCGAGGTCGAGGTCATAAACGCCCACGAGTTTGCCATACTTTCCGTTTTGTCCGATTGTGACAATCTTACCGTCGGCATTCTTCACGTTGGCTTGAGCAGAACCCGGTTCAATCACAGTATGGGTGTGACCACCCACCACGATGTCGATGTAGTGGCTCTTGGTCACCAAGCCAGAGTCGCAAGGCTCACCTGGAATTTCAGCAAAATAGCCAATGTGCGACACCATCACCACATAATCCACTTTTTGCACTTCCTTCAAATATTTTGCGGTTGGGTCGGCAATGAGTTCGCCATTCTGATAGTAGAGACCATCGTAATTGCCCTCCGACACCATACCTCGTGGATTCACGTTGATACCGATAAAGCCCACACGCTTTCCGCCAAATGTCTTAATCAGATATGGCATCACACCCTTCACTGGGGTGGCGCTGAAATCGTAGTTGGTCGAAACGATTGGAGTTTTCAACTTGTTGTAGTAGTTGGCAAGTTTCACCACGCCATTGTCAAACTCGTGATTTCCGAGCGTGATCATGTCGTAGCCCATGCTGTCGATAGCGGCAAATTCCACTTCGCCCTTGAACATTGAGAAATAGAGCGTGCCCTGCACAGCATCGCCACCATGAATAATCATCGTGTTTTTGTTTTCTTTGCGGATTTGGTCGTAGATGGCACGACGACGAAGCAGCCCGCCTTTCCCGTCAGCGGCTGGGTCGATTTGACTGTGAGTGTCGTTGACAGCAGCAATCACCAGATGTTCGGCACTTACAGCAGGCACCATTGTAGCTACCAATAAGCCCGCCAATAATAACTTCTTAAATGGAGTCATAATGATATAATTTTAATTAGTTTATAATCAATTTCTATACATCTTTGTTCAACCCACGAATTTACAAATAAAAAATGATTTTCACACGTTTTTAAGGCAACAAAAAACGGCTCTATGCTGAAAATCGCATAGAGCCGAGGGGTTTTAGAACGGTTGTTATGAAATAGATTATATCTTAACGCGCCATTCTACATAGTATAGAGGCCCGTAAATTACTTTTCGATAAGACCCTTACCAGTCATTTCTGCTGGTTGTTCGAGGCCCATGATTTGAAGAATGGTTGGAGCCACGTCGGCGAGACGACCATTTTCAATCTTAGCGTCCTTGTTAGCTGTTACATACACGCAAGGCACATCGTTGAGCGAGTGAGCGGTGTTTGGAGTGCCATCAGGGTTCACAGCATGGTCGGCGTTGCCGTGGTCAGCGATAATGATTACTTCATAGTCGGCAGCCTTTGCTGCTTCCACGGTGTCTTTCACACATTCGTCGATAGCCTTAACAGCCTTCTCAATTGCCTCATACACACCTGTGTGGCCCACCATGTCGCCGTTAGCGTAGTTCACCACAATCCAATCGTACTTCTTCTCGCCAATAGCGGCCACCAATTTGTCCTTCACTTCGTAAGCGCTCATTTCTGGCTTGAGGTCGTAGGTTGCCACCTTTGGTGATGGAACGAGAATACGGTCTTCACCTTCAAATGGAGCCTCGCGGCCACCGTTGAAGAAGAATGTAACGTGAGCGTACTTTTCAGTCTCTGCAATGTGGAGCTGCTTCAAGCCCTTGCTTGAAATGTATTCTGCGAGGGTGTTCTGCACATTTTCCTTTGGGAAAAGAATGCCAACGCCTGTGAATGATGAATCGTAAGGAGTCATGCAGAAGAATTGCAAGTCCTTGATGGTGTGCATACCCTGCTCTGGCATATCTTGCTGAGTGAGCACTTGGGTAATTTCTTTTGCACGGTCGTTGCGGTAGTTGAAGAAAATCACCACATCGCCTTCCTTGATGCGGCCGTCAACAGTGCTGTTCACCACAGGCTTCACAAATTCGTCGGTGATGCCTTCATCGTATGATTCCTGCATTGCCTGTACCATGTTGTCGCTCTTGCGGCCTTCGCCGTTCACGAGTTGGTCGTAAGCGAGTTTCACGCGGTCCCAGCGTTTGTCACGGTCCATAGCGTAGTAGCGACCAGTGATAGTGGCAATCACACCTGTGCTCTTTGCGAGGTGATTTTCCACATCTTGAATAAAGCCCTTGCCGCTTTCTGGGTCGGTGTCACGACCGTCCATGAAGCAGTGGAGATACACTTTTTCAAGACCATATTCTTTAGCAATGTCGCAAAGCGCAAACAAGTGGTCCATTGAACTGTGCACGCCACCAGTTGAGGTCAAACCCATGATGTGCAAGCCCTTGCCAGTTTCCTTGGCATAGGTATAAGCCTTTACAACTTCAGGATTCTTCAAGATAGAGCCATCAGCAATAGCCTTGTTGATTTTCACAAGGTCTTGGTAAACGATGCGGCCGCCACCAATGTTGAGGTGACCCACTTCGCTGTTACCCATCTGTCCTGCTGGCAAACCCACGTCTTCGCCACAAGCCTTCAAGCGGCTGTTTGGATAGTTTGCGATAAGGCTGTCCCAGTAAGGAGTTGGAGTTTCCCAAATTGCGTTGCTCTTGTCGTGAGGGCCAATGCCCCAACCGTCAAGAATCATCAATAATGCTTTTTTTGCCATAATTTTATATAAATAATTCTTAATTAAAGTTTGCTATTTGTATCATTTTTGGTGCCACTTTTCAGAGCGCACAAAAAATCATGCAAAGTTACAAACTTTTGCCCACATCGTGAGTATGTTACCCCATCATTTTTGTGTCAAAATGCAATATTGTCCTAAATAAATTACGGGCATAAAGAGAATGAGGTTGTTAGAGAACG
>OIYG01002606.1_pt1 | contig 11201 bp, 8 predicted proteins | sample 1587861 | NCBI WGS metagenome assembly OIYG01 (sample SAMN03283272) | human gut metagenome | biome: human-associated habitat; material: feces | host: Homo sapiens | place: Peru | collected 2012 | reverse complement strand
ACAGGCAATTCATCACGTCCTTAAAAGAACGTGTTTCCTTGCACGCTTTCAAAAATTCCGGAAGCGCATTGTTGTCATGCGCTTCTTCGTTTATAAAGGCTGCTTTTGAACGGGGGTTACGGGCAGATTTCAAAAATCGACATTTTGCCCGTAACCGCCTCAACCATCGCCCAATCCCCAAGTCTTTCACACAAAAAAGAACTTCTGACGCGTTCGACCGCATCAAAAAGTTCTGTTGTTTCTAATCCATTTTGATAATGACGTTTGCGACCAAGACAAGCGCTTCTTCCAAATGAGCCGGCGAAAATTCGTGCGCAATGATTCTTTTCAGATCCCATTTTCCGCAAGTCATTATCTTTTGAACGTCAAAAACGTCTTCAGGCATATAGCCGCCGGATCCGATGATCAGGTCATGTGAAGCCAATCGATTTTACGCGGCATATTGTTGACCGCAATTGAAACGAATAGGCCTTCGATTTTGCCGATTTTCAAAAAATCATCCGGCTTTTTAATTTGAGGTATATTTTTCAAACCATATTTATCTTACAGATTCAGATTTTGTTTGTACTCTTCGCCCCAGCTCTTCATCGAATCAAGAATCGGCTTAAGGCTTTGCCCGAGATCGGTCAAAGAATACTCAACGCGCGGCGGAACTTCAGCGTACACTTTGCGATTGACCAGCCCGTCTTTTTCCATGTCGCGAAGCTGCGCCGTCAAAACCTTTTGTGAAACGCTGCCGATCGATTTTTTCAATTCGCCGAAGCGTTTTTTACCCGGCAAGAGATCCCTTAAAATCAATACTTTCCATTTGTTTCCGATCAATGTCAGCGTTGTTTCAACAGGGCATGCCGGAAACTCTTTTTTTTCGCCCATAACGTTTCCCTCCATTGGTTTCTTTTTGATACCAAGTTTCTGTTTCAACTATACTAGCTTTCGCCAAACTTGTCACCATTTGAAATTTTTTCTGACAAATACAGTCAAGAAAAGCTCTGCATTTCACATTAGTTGCTTTTTGGTAACTAACAGACAAAATTGTGCGTACTTCCCAAAAGAAACTATCATCCATATAATTATAGTCAAGAAATCCAAAGGAGGAACAAACATGTCAAATCTTAACAAAGCACTTGCACTGATCAACACTTTTGCCACGGGAGATGCCGCCAAAGCGTCAGAACTTCTGGACGAAAATTACATCCAACACAACCTTGCCTACGGAACCGGTCGAAACGCCTTCGTCGAATCCGTCAAATTCCTTGCTTCTGCCCCTGTCAAGACGACGGTCGGCAACATCCGCGCATTTGAAGACGGCGACAAAGTTTTCCTGCAGACGGTCTACAATTTCGCCGGTGCAGGCGAGCAAGTCGCGTTTGACGTTTTCCGCTTCAACGAAGCCGGAAAAATTGCCGAACATTGGGACAATCTCGCTAAAAAAGCACCTCAAAATCCGTCAGGCAGAACGCAAATCGACGGCCCGACCGAAATCAAAGACCTTGACAAGACGGAATCAAACCGAGAACTTGTCAAAAACTTCCTGTTTGACGTGATGCAGGGAAATCATCCGGAAAAAACTCCGGAGTACTTTGACGGCGACGTCTACATTCAGCACAACGCCGGCATCGCTGACGGCTTGTCCGGCCTCGGCGCCGCTCTTGAAGCGCTCGCAAAGCAAAACATCCAAATGGTCTATGACAAAGTTCATCAGGTGCTTGCGCAAGGAAACTACGCGCTTGCAATCAGCGAAGGAACTTTTGGCAACGCAAAAACGGCCTACTATGATCTTTGGCGCGTTGAAAACGGCAAAATCAAAGAGCACTGGGACGTCATGGAAACCATCGCTGATAAAAATGACTGGCAAAATCAAAACGGAAAATTTTAAGATGAACTATCTGGAATTTTTAGAAAAAGAGATTCATTCTGTCGTCGCCGCAACGATTGATGAAAACGGCTTGCCCCAAACGTGCGTCATCGACGTCATGGACAGTGACGAAAACGGCATTTATTTCCTGACGGCAAGCTTCAAAGATTTCTACAAGCGCCTCAAGCAAACCGGATATATTGCCCTGACAGGCATGAAAGGCGAAGACACGCTGTCGAGCATTTCAATTTCCGTCCACGGCAAGGTCAAAGAGATCGGCCAAGCACGCTTAAAGCGTCTCTTGGACAAGAACCCCTACATGTACGATATCTATCCGACTGAAAAAAAGCGCCGGTTTTTGACGGTTTTCCAACTCTATGACGGAATCGGCGAATGGTACGATCTCTCGATTCTTCCGGCAAAATCAGGCACGTTTAAGGTTGGCTGTAATTAAAAATGCAGAGCATCTGCTTGAGCAGCGTCTGCTCAAGCGAAGATCCAAGGAAAGATTACGGACAAAGCCTCCGTTTTGGATGATTTGTCCGTAAATTTTTGACCATTATGATGAGAATTTACGGACACAATCCGCTTTTTAGAGCATTTGTCCGTAAAACCGGGTTAAAAACGTCTTAATTTTTACGGACAACCAGCTGTTTTTGACCATTTTGTCCGTAATCGCCATTTTTCAAGCAAGCCAATTACGGACAAAGCGTCCATTTTCATTGATGTGTCCGTAAACGGCAGTGATTTTAACAAATGCAGTGCTCGCTAAATCAGCGTGCCAATCTCTCATTCAATTCGCTGATAGACTCTTTTCGGCTATTTACATCATAGAAGATTGTAATATACACAAAAATCCCAGATTATATTTGCAATTGATTGCAAATCATCTGGGATTTTTGTTTGAGGCAGAGTTTTTTCAGCCTCAGAAATGCAGAAAAATATCAGCAAGACAACGACGATATTGTCAGCATGAGTTGTTTGATGTTTTGGAAATAAATCTTAAATAATGGATTTTTATGACATTATCACAATTGAAAGCAGATCAAAAAAACGGACATACCTGGCCACTAATCTTACATCCATAAAACTTGAATCATGGCATTTAAAAAGCTTTAATATGATCTGAAAGATTTCCATGTCTATTATATATATAATCAACAAAACAACGCATATATAATGAATGTAATCTATTCAGCGAGGGCGATAAAAAACAGATTCAGATAACGACTTTTTGTTAAGTTAATTAAAAATCTATATTTTTCCGACTTGCTTGCGGAATCCTCCGCAAGCAAGCTTCTTTTCGTACACATAGTTTATTTGGATATGTACAATATAAACGCAACCAGACAACTATTAATTATTTCACTTTTTCTTTACACTTTTTCTATAAGCGCATATACCGCTAATTTTAACACCGTGGTATAATTTAACCTGTAGATTTCGATATATATATATATATATCTTTGCTTTAATGCAGTATTCAACTAGTTTAAGGGGGATCATAAATGAAAAAAACGATTTTAACGGTCGGCGCAGTCGGACTTGCAGTCGCTGGTTCGGTTCAAACGGCAAAAGCAGACGAAACGGACTTACATACGAACGAAGCCAGTGAACAACAGGTTCAAGTTCAAGCCCAGACTCAAACAACGGAACAAAAGGAAGAAACAGCCAAGTCGGAACTCGATGATGCCAAAAACAATGAACAACAGGCTCAACAAAAAGCAGACAATGCTCAAAAAGAAAACGACAAGGCAAATCAGGACGTTGCCAATGCAAATCAAAACGTCGAAAATAAGAAAAATGACGTTTCTCAAAAACAGGACAATCTGAACCAGGCTGAACAGGACAAGACCGAAGCCACGAAGGAAAATACCGACAAGGCAAGTCAGGACGTCGCAAACGCAAATCAAAACGTCAACGATAAGAAGAATGACGTTGCGAATGCTCAACAAAAAGCAGACGAAGCAAACAAGAACGTTGATAACAAGAAGAACGACGTCGCAAATGCTCAACAAAAAGCAGACGATGCTCAAAACAAAGCCGACAAGGCACAACAAAACGTCGACACTGTAAAGGACGCTTCTCAAAAACTCGAAGAAGCAAAGCAGAACAAAGCAAATGCACAAAAAACGTTGACCGACAAGCAAAATGCCAAGGACAACGCTCAAAAGGCTTATGAAGATGCAAAAACGAAAGCTGACAACGCAAGCAAGGAAGCTCAAAAGGCTCAACAAGACGTTGCCAAAAAACAGGAAATCTTCCGTCAAAAAGAAGAAGCATACCGCAAAGCCAAGGATGCGTATGAAAACAACGGACTTGACAAAGCAAAAGCCGAATTGCAGAAAGCAGAAGCCGAACTGAAATCTGCTCAAACCGACTATCTGTATGCGGAAAGCATTCTTGCTCACAAGAACGATGAAAAAACCGATTTGGAAAATCAGCTCGCAAAGCAAAACGAAATCGTAGCGAATGCACAAAAAGAATATGCTCTGGCAAAGCAAGCATACGACAGGACTTTGACCGACTACACCGCAACGCAAAAAACGTTGAACGATGCGAAGGCAAACGAAAAGAAAGCACAGGATGCGATTGCAAATCTTGAAAAGAACAAACTCATCGTAAGCGATGCTTCCAAACAAAAGGCTCAAGCGTATGTCAAGGCTTATAACGATTATGTAAACGGCGGAAAGACGGATGCGCTTTTAAAGGCTTTCACGCATGCAGAACACGAAATGCTCATGCAATTGCAAAATGATTATACGCTTAACATCAAGGACAACGAAGTCTATTTTGGCGATGAAGCCGACAAGAACGTTGCGGTCGACTTGAACAACTTGTCGCAAGCAGTCCAACAAGACCTTGCCAATTTCGTGGCTACTCTCGTAAACGACGTTCGTGACCAATTGGGACTTACACCGTATGTAGGAAAAGTCGTCGTGACGAAAGGCATGCTCGACATGTCAAATGCCATTGCCAAAAACTACGTTTCCGATAATTGGAACGTCTTTGGCAAGAGTCATGACATTCAAGCGGTTCAAAAAGGCGCTCAACAATTTGGCATGAAAATCGCCGACGAAAATTTAGGCTCTTACACTAGAAAAATCACTAATTTATATGATTTGAAAGAAATCGTTAAAAACTCTTTACTCAGTCAAGTCCTCAACGATTATCATTACAATACGTTAGGACATGTAATGTCATTACTTGGTTTGAATTATATTGAAGATAAGCCGACGGAAACGTTCTTTGGCGTATCAACAAGTTACGTTCAAGGAAGTTCAAACGTTCATTTCCATTTGATTCCGTATACGACGGATGAAGACTTTGGCTATATGAAATATGCTGATTGGGGAATGAATGGAGATTTTGGCAAGAAAAATCAAGAAACATTCGACCAAGCAGGCGGAAAGCAGGAAATCGACAACCCGTACGCAATGCTTCAAAACAATCTGAACAATGCGAAAACCGAAACGAGCAAGGCACAAGCAAACTTTAATGTTGCAGAAAAGTCAAAGACTCAAGCCGAAAAAGCATTTTTGGAAAAGCAGTCTGAAATGAACAATAAGACGAACATTCAAAAACAGATTCGAAATAATCTCAATGAAGCAACGATGTCAGCCGAAAAGGCTAAGCTCGATTTCGAAAATGCGGAAAACAGACTCGAAACGGCTCGAAACAACAGAGCGCAGGCTCAAAAGACGGTCGAAGCCTATACGGCAAGCGTTCAGGTAAAGAAACAAGCCATGGACGAGGCAAAAGCCGAAATGGAAAAGGCGGGAATTGCTGAAAACGATGCTCAAGAAACGTTAAGAGAAAAAAGCAAAGCATTGGGCGATGCCGAAAACGAAGCATCCGTCAAAAAAGAAGCGTTCGTCAAGGCAAGCTATGAAGCAGACCAAGCCCAAAAAGCAGTCAAAAAGGCTGAAACAGACCTTGAAATCGCTCAAAAGGCTTATAATGACATTAAATACGCAATTCTTTCAAACGAAAAGACGCGTGCGCTTACGCAGGACGAATCAAATACGATTGCTTTGGCAGAAAGCCAGCTTGCGACTGCAAAGGCGGAACTCGCAAAGGCGAAGGCAGACCTTGCGGAAAAGCAAACGGCTCTCGAAAACGCAAAGGCTCAAGCCAACGTTGCAAATACGGAACTGACGAAAGCAAAAGCCGAACTCGAAAGCGCAAAGAAGAGCCTTGCGGAAAAGCAGGCTTATCTTGAAAAGCTTCAAAACGCTTCGCAAGCATACGAAAAGGCAAAGGCTGAACTCGAAAAAGCACAAAAGGCTTTGGAAAAAGCAAACGTCGAACTTGACCTCGCAAAGAAGAATCAAGCGGACAAGAAACAGGCTTTGGACGAAGCAAACACCGAACTCGAATTTGCCAAAAAGAATACGGAAATCAAGCAAAAGGCTTACGACAAGGCAAAAGCAGACCTCGAACTTGAAACGGCAATCAAGGCAGAACAGGCAAAGCTCGATGAAAAGAAGAAGAGCCATACGGACGTTTCTCCGATTGTTCTCAAGAAATCGGGCAACGGTCAAAAAGCAGAAAACGCAACGAATCAGCCAATGGCTTTAACGGAAGAACACGCAAACGTTTCAACTGAAAAACAGGCAAAGACTTCCGAACTTCCGCAAATGGGCGACGAAGAAAAATCGGAAACTTCCGTAATCGGAATCATCATGATGCTTTTCGCAAGCATTCTGACAATGCTCGGACTTTCCGACAAAAAGAAGAAAGCTTAATTGATAAAGACGTCACGCTTAAGCGTGGCGTTTTTTGTTTTGTCAACTACCACCGATTTTAATCGGTGGCAGTTGACCTGTGAACGAAAACTCTTGACAAAGGGCGTATTAAGGCGCACTCTATATTTGGAACCTAAGGAGGAATAAGGTATGAAAGAAAAGCTGATTGTATATCCGGCTGTGCTTGACAACAGTGAAAACAGTGACGATGTATATACGGTAACCTTCCCTGATGTCCCTGGGGCAATCAGTGAAGGCAAAGGGCTTGCACAGGCTATGTTAAATGGTTCGGAAGCACTCGGACTGATGTTATACGACGTTGATGAAATGCCTGAGGCTTCGAATATTGATGAAGTCAGAGCCGAATATCCCGAAGCAGAAGTGACATTAATTTTCACTAATCTTGAAGATGTAAGAAGAAAGGCAAGAAAACCGCTTGTCAAGAAGAATACGACCATTCCAAGCACGCTTGCGCAACAGGCTGAAGAACGAGGAATTAATTTTTCTCAGACGCTTACGGAGGCGCTTGAGGAAAAACTGAAAGCTTTACAGTAAAGCACTGATTATCAGTGCTTTTTTTATTCGAGACAAAAAATTGAATTCAGGATTTTCGCATAATCGTTGTTGATTATTTGATTTACGGCGAAACGCTTTCACATACAAACAGCTTTTTGCAATGCATGCGACATGTTTTGCTGACATTACCTCCAATAGGACGAAAGCATATATCTCAGTGAAAAACGTCGCGTTGCATAACGCAACGTTTTTTCTTTTTAAGAATGAAACGTAAAAAGTTTGCAAAATTAAAAAAATGTGGTCTCTTCCCGCAATCAACAAATATAAGTCGATTGCCACGCATACAAAAAAAGCCAGGATTATTTGCAATTGATTGCAAATAATCCTGGCTTTTTGTTTGAGGCAGATTTTTCCCTTTATTTTGTCCCTGCTTGGAGCTTCAAATTCTTCATCCTCTTGAACCGCTATAAAAACAGGCAATTCTCACGATTCATCGCAACTACAATTGCGTTTCCGCACGACCGTTATTTTGAGTATAGTGCATCATTTTTAGAAAGAAGATATACACAGTATTGGTTCATGCTGATTCCTTCTTTTTGTGAATGTTCAGCCAGCGATCTGTGCAGACTTCGCGGAATTTTCAATTTAAACTGCTCGGAATAATCTTCCAGACTGTCTGGTTCATAGAATCTCCAGACCTTCTTCCAATGCCGCTTCAATCCATGCTTTTTTAGCATCCAACGCATTAGCTGCCGCACTTTCCACTGTTTCGCCACAAGTAATGCAGCCGGGAAGATCCGGATAAGAAACCACATATCCGTCTTCATCGTTCTTTGCCTCGCTTTCTACAATCTGCCGGTTACGGACAAATCAGCAAAAAATGGCACTTTGTCCGTAAAATTTAGTGAGATCTTGGTGCATTATTTGAACAACACTGCATCTAGTAAAAAAGAGCAGTTTTATATATCAAAAATAAAAAAATGCCGGACAAAATCAGTCGCAACTCGACCTCATTTGTTCAGCATTTAATTTATTTCAATAGAAAAACGGGACTTTTTTCCAGTCTCTCAGTTTCAATTATTCCCATTCAATCGTTGCCGGCGGCTTGGACGTGATGTCATAAACTACGCGGTTTACGTGAGCGACTTCATTTACAATTCGAACCGAGATTTCTTGGAGAACGTCCCAAGGAATCTGTGCAAAGTCTGCAGTCATGCCATCAATGGACGTTACGGCACGAATACCGATCGTATAGTCATAAGTGCGTCCGTCACCCATGACGCCGACGGAGCGGATGCCAGGCAAAACTGTGAAGTATTGCCAAATTTCCTTGTCAAGGCCATGTTGTGCGATGACTTCGCGCAAGATGGCATCGGAATCGCGCACGATTTCGAGCTTGTCTTCCGTAATTTCGCCAATGACGCGGATGCCAAGGCCCGGACCAGGGAATGGCTGACGCCAGACGAGTTCATGCGGAATACCGAGCTTTTCGCCGAGTTCGCGCGTTTCGTCCTTGAAGAGCGTGCGCAACGGTTCGATCAGCTTGAAATGCATGTCTTCCGGAAGTCCGCCAACGTTGTGGTGCGACTTGATCGTCTTGGCCGTGTCCGTGCCTGATTCGATGACGTCCGTGTAAAGCGTGCCTTGAGCAAGGAAGTCGACGTCCTTTAACTTCAAGGCTTCTTCGTTGAAGACTTCGATGAATTCGGCACCGATGATCTTGCGCTTCTTTTCAGGATCGGATACGCCTTCGAGCTTGCCTAAGAAGCGCTTTGCAGCATCAACTTTGATGATGTTGACGCCAAGACCCTTGCCTAAGGCATCCATCACTTGTTGTGCTTCGTTTTTTCTCAAAAGACCGTGATCAACGAAGATGCATGTCAGCTGATCGCCGATTGCCTTGTTGAGCAATGCGGCCGTGACGCTTGAGTCAACGCCGCCTGAAAGACCAAGGATGACTTTCTTGTCGCCGACTTCTTCTTTGATTTTTTCAACCTGCATTTTAATGAAATCATCCATCGTCCAGTTGCTTTTCGCACCGCAGGCATCAAAGGCAAAGTGACGCAAAATATCGTTGCCGTATGTCGTGTTGCGAACTTCAGGGTGGAATTGCAGACCGAAGAGCTTGCGATCGTAGTCAGCAATCGATGCAATCGGACAATTTTGACTCTTGGCCACGACTTCGAAGCCTTCCGGAGCTTTAGTCACGAGATCGCCATGACTCATCCATACGCTTTGATCTTGCGGCAATCCATGGAACAACACTGCATTTTCATCGTTAACATGAATATCAGCCTTGCCGTATTCTTTATTTTCTGCACTTTCGACCTTGCCACCGAGTTCGTTTGACATCAGCTGCATTCCGTAGCAGATGCCCAACACCGGGATTCCCAAATTGAAAATTTCAGGATCTACCTTAAACGCGTCTTCGTCGTACACGCTGTTCGGACCGCCGGACAAAATGATGCCCTTCGGATCCATCTCCTTGATTTGTGCAGCCGTCAGCTTGTGTGACAGAAGTTCTGAATAGATGCCAAATTCACGGATGCGGCGCGTAATCAATTGGTTATACTGGCTGCCAAAATCCAAGACGATGATTTTGTCAAAAGCCTGCATATCAACATTAGCCAAGATGTTCACCTCATTAATTTTATAGTTGTCTCACTTACTTAATTGTACCGATTGACTTTGCGATGGTCAATTCTTTTACGTACATTTTAATCAATTATAACCTAAATGCACGTTTTTTGAGTGCATTTTCCAATAGATACAAAAATTTTAATCGGAAATCAGTATTTTCTCAGGCGCAATTCTTCAATCAAATGATTGGCGCTCTTCACGATGATCAGGTCAGCGCGATTTCTCGTCGGTAAGATGTACTCGTGCAGGTTCGGGTGGTTGACGTCCTCCCAAACCTTTGACGCCATTTTAAATGCAGCGGTGCGATCGCCGATTGCGTATGGATAATAGTAATTCGTCGGATCTTTGAACGCAGTATCGAGCAGCATCCCGAAACGTTCAAGATACCAACGCTTGATGTACTCTTCCTTGGCATCGACGTAAAGCGAAAAATCGAAAAAGTCGCTTACGAAAATCGGTTCATGGCTTGGAAGCTGCAGCACGTTGATTCCTTCGACGATCAAAATATCAGGCTGATCGATCACGTCGAACTCGTCAGGAATGATGTCATAAACCTTGTGCGAATAAACGGGCGCTTTGGCAACGATGCCGTTTTTCACGTCGTTGACGAATTTAATCAGACGCGGCATATCATAGCTTTCAGGAAAGCCTTTCCTGCTCATGATGCCCTTCTTTTTCAGGACAGCATTCGGGAAGATGAAACCGTCAGTCGTAATCAACTGAACCTTTTTGTCTGGATAGACCTCGGACAAGAGCGATTTGAGCAAACGCGCCGTCGTGCTCTTGCCAACGGCAACCGAGCCCGCAATCCCTAAAATAAACGGCACCTTGTGCGGCTTGATGCCAAGAAAGCTCGCCTGATCGTCCTGGAGCCGCTGATGATTTTTCATGAACATCTGCAGAAGATGCACCATCGGCATGTAAACCTCAGAAACGTCCTCCATTGAGATGCGGTCATTAAGCGACTTGATGTGATCAAGCTCTTCATTCGTCAGAGGAACGATGTGGTCCTTGTAAAAGTTGCGCCACTCCGCTCGATCGATGCGATAGTAGTTAATTTGATTTTCCATAATCCGTGTCCTTTTCCTTTTTGAATACATTGTTCATTCTATCACAATTAAGGAATAAGGTGGAAGTTTTGGACACTCTCTATTTAAGATTGGCGAAGTCATTTCCATGAAAAATGCAGTGCTTTAGGCAGCAAACATCTTGTTCAGCTTGTGACTCGGCTTGAAAATCCGGGGCTGAATGCTGCGCTTACGGGCAAATTTCAAAAATCGCCATTTTGCCCGTAACCGAGAACTGGGTTTTACGGGCAAATCCCAAAAAGCGGTGTTTTGCCCGTAACCGAGGACTGGGTTTTACGGGCAGAATTCAAAAATCGACGTTTTGCCCGTAACCGAGAACTGGGTTTTACGGGCAAATCCCAAAAAGCGGTGTTT